>Ga0160420_100251_pt1 | contig 28525 bp, 46 predicted proteins | sample CelAP2metagpilot_FD_108197 | JGI IMG/M metagenome (GOLD analysis project Ga0160420, IMG submission 108197) | Phycosphere-associated microbial communities from algal ponds in Kailua-Kona, Hawaii, USA - Cellana AP2-5-5 metagenome pilot | ecosystem: Engineered > Artificial ecosystem > Aquaculture >... | reverse complement strand
GAGGAGGAGGAGGAGGAGGAGGAAGAAGAGGAGGAGGAGGAAGAGGAGGAGGAGGAGGGAAGGGTAAAATAGAAGCCGAAGTGGCGGTAGCGAAAAAGCGGAAAGGCCGCTGGCCACGACAGCAGCAGAAAGGGGAAGAGAGAAGAAGCAGAAGCAGGAGCAGGATGGACAGCAGCAGCTGCGACTGCAGGCGCACAGTCTGAAGTTGGAGGCGATAGGGGAAGGGAAAGGTGTCGAAGGAGGAAGGGGGCGAGGACGAGAAAGAGGGAGAGGACGAGGAGGAGGAGGAGGAGGAGGAGGAGGAGGACGACGAGGAAGGTGGAGAAAAGAAGAGGCCTCTGCGCTGGCGATAGCGACGACCAAGAAGACAATGAGGAGTACGAGGTCATCCGCAGCCAAGGATCGAGCAATCATTCAGGATGATGATGAGATAGAGGAGGAGGAGAGGGAGGAGAAGGGGGAGGAGGGTTGGTGGGGGGAGGAGCAGAAGGAGCTTGCTGCGGCGAGATCGGAAGATGGGAAGGAGGAGATGCCCATGGACGAGGAGAGGGCGGTTGTGGGCGACAGAGGGTGGGAGGTCGCGGCGACCGTGTGTCGTTCGGCCGGGCAGTCCCGCCTCACCTCGAAGGACGGCGAGGATGAGGACGAAGACGAGGACGAGGCTTCTCTGGCCAGGCAAGGCGGGGCGGCGACGCTGAGAATCTCGATGGATGAGGACGAAGACGACACACCACCCCTCATCCTTGACCCGCGCTGAAGCTGGCTGTCTATGTCGGAATGGGAAATCATCGGCGGAAGATAAGTCATGGCCTGCGCCATCAGGGAAAGGGAGGGAGGCCCATGCCGCCGACTGGCAGGCCCTATCTCCTCATTAGGCGGAGAGCCAAGGCGGCATCGAGACCTGAGCAGTGGATTGGGATCGGCAAAAGAAAAGGAGGACGGGGGGCAGGGGGTGAGGGGAAGGGAGTGCTGCATGTGTAAGCTGTGTTCGGTCCCCCGTGTTACCTGGCAGGGGTGGGAGCACTCGTGGTGCCGACAAGAGTAGACTGGGACGAGCAAGTGCCCAAAGACAGGTGAACGGGAAAAAAGAGAAAGGTAAACGAGGGATGGAAAGGGAGCCCGCTGAGAGGCCGTGTTGGTTGTAATATTGCCTTAGGAGAGTCATATAGAACCAGTATATGTGAGGTTGAGATCTCGTTATCTCTTTTATTTTGTCCTTTGATTTGTTTTGATTTGTTTGTCATGCATATCGCGCACCAACCCATCCACAAACGTCTTGAACTCGGTGAGCGGCCGACCTCCAAGTAGTCGCAGGCACTCGGTCGCGCTTTCGGAGTCCTGCACATCGAAACCTCCCTGTCGTAGAAACGTCCATAAGCCTCGATAGTCCTCCTGGGCGGGTAAGGCGACCTCTTGATATATCACCGACGTGTCTGCATCCATTTCTCTGCCTCCGCTTCCATCGTGTCTTGCCCCCAAGCATAGTCCAACAATACGACAGAGATCGGGTGCACTGAGGGTATTAGAAGCAGGGCCCACCACGTCCACAGCACGAAAGATGTGCTGTAGCTTCCTTCCGCCTTGCGAGAATCGCAAATGCTCGTTTATGATGGCGGCTGCCACTCTTCCTATGTCTTCACATGCTACCCAATTCACTCGCGCCTCGTGCCCTAGCGGACTGCTGATTTTTCGGCCACCGTCACGCAAAGTAGGCCAGTCAAACGCCTCAAAATTAGAAAAGAAAGATGTGGGGCGGAGCGACACAAGCGGGATACCCTTGTCTTGGAAAGCAGCCTCGCCAGCGCGGTGGGCCTCCCCAAGGGGGCCTTGGCTGTGTTGGCCGTCGATGCCGTAGGACGACAGCTTGACAACGAGCGGAATGACCTCCCCATACTCCTCGGCATGTTTCATGCAATCTGCCACGGCTTCGGCAACAGTTTTTTGGCACGCGATCATGTCCGCGGGCGCCAAGACTTGAGGCAAAGTTAGTACTATGACACTATACCCGGTCAGGGCCGTCGCAAGCACGGCTGCATCGGACACCGTCATGTCCAACTCCGTCAAGCTCAACTGAGACAAAGCGGGAGAGACGGAGGCCAGCAGCGCTTTTGCACCCTCGGAACTGACATCTCGAGTTGCTGCCACGACTTGGGGACCGTCTGGAGTGGTTAGCAGCGCCCTCACGATGTGCTTTCCCACATTCCCCGTCGCCCCGAGCACCACGACGCTCATCGCTTGCTCTGCGACCTGTTTTTTCTTTGCGTTTTTTGAAATGTACAGGGATGTAAGATCCGCTAAACGCATGCTATGATACATGTACGTAGCACACCATATGTCCAAACCACACATATAGCCCCTGCCTCACAACCCAGGGAGCCGACGAAGAATTGACATGCAACGGTTTTTGTGCTTACCGACGTAACATACGTGCGCTCACACTCCCCACAATCTCAGGACAGTCAAGGCAAGGGATCGCGCCATGCTGTTCATCCGCGCCCTCTTTGCCACGCCAATTTGCCGCCGCTGCTCCTCTCACCGCTGCTTTTCAAGCGCCACGGCATCTTCGCCCTCATTATCTTCCCACACCGACACCAACACTAATGCCTTTGCCGGCCTGTCCCGCCAAGATCTGAAGGCATATCATGCGCTGGTACGGAGTGCTCAGGTTTCCGTTGCTTTGCAACGGGGGTACCAAGATGGGACCTGTGCGGCGACTGCAGAAGGTAGTAAGGAACTCTACAAACTCTTGCGAGACACCCGGACGCGGCCTTCATTCCTTACCCCTTTTGCAAGTACTCTGGGCATCGTCCTGCACAATTTGCCTGTTCCGCCTGGCGCGGGCATTGGGAATGTGAGACAGGGTTTGATCTCATCCCTGCAAGAGTCTTATGATTGCAGCGTCAGGCAATTGATAGAGATAGAACGTGCAGGAAAATCGAAAGCTCCGGCGGCCGCAGTGAAGCGCTTTATAAAGTCGAAACGAGATAGTCTTGGCGTGGAGGATGATGAGGGGGGGACAGGTGCAAGTAGCGGGATTGTGACACAAGCAATCCAATTATTCTCCCGAATATTAATCAGAGGGGCGACTCGTGTGTAGATCGACTGGAAAACAGCGGAAAATTAACAAGAATGGATCTCTACCGATTCGCCTTACTCCTTATTACCCTGAGGAAGAAAAGAAAAGAACTCCCACTGAATTGCTTACACTACCTTGTCTTTTTCCTTCTCTGCTAAACATTCTCCTGCCGTGTATGTGAGTAATAAGCAGTTACCGAAATGCAACGGCCTTCTTTCTGTGTCTTATTCTCTACGTCTCACCCTCCCGACAGTCTTTCTTTTTCGTCTCCTTCGTTTACACTCCTACACCCTTGGTGGCGGCGCTAGTGAAGGGTCGCCTTGCAATTCGTCGGCCATTTCAGCATGAGCACGCATCGTGCGGTATTTGGCTAGATTTGAGTCCCGCCACCTTTTGACGAAGCACAACCCCATGCCTGCGTACAGAAATCCGATGACGAGCAGGACCAACGAGGTGAAGATGATAAAATTCTGCTCGGCCTCGGTGACACTCGAGCCTTGTGGCTTCATCTGAGGGAGTGTGGTTCCAGGAGACAAAACGATTAGAAACGGTGTGAGAAGGCGGTGTGCATGGCAATCACTCACTGGGCATTCTTACCATGGTAAGTGATAGAATAATGATACTCAGATATGCTTGTAAATGATCACTCCATCCCTTCCAAGAGGAAGTAAACACATAAAAAGATGTAGACATGTATGCATACATATGTCTAGATACCTTTATACATACAGTCATACATACGTATATACATACATATATACATACATACATACATACATACGTACATACATACATACGTACATACATACATACATACATACATACATACATAAATACATGTATACACATATAAATATACAGTTATGCATACGTATATACACAGAAAACAGAGTGTCAGTGAAGGACTTACCTCGTAGACGAGGGCCGCCACAAAAATCTGAAATACGCCTCTCCAAAACCACGACGTGGTAATCGCGCTGTCCCTCACAGGCTTGCTCCACTCAAGCTCGCTTAAGATTATGATCACCAAGAAGAAGAGGCAGTATAACCGGACCGTTATGCTTGGAACCGTTTTTTTGCTCATATTTATCAAAGAAAGAAGCTCTGCTATCGCGGCCAAGACGGCCACAATTATGGTGATCCAATTTATAACGGTGAAGATCTGGATATGTGTGGTTTGGTGGAGTGCTGGTGTGAGTTAAATGGTAGGGCCACACACTTTTGTTTCACTTCTTTTCCGATGTGCCCCGCCTCCTCAACTTGTACCTCTTTTGCATTCACGTAGACAGGCACATTTAATAAATTGTCTCAGGCACGAACAAAAGATGGACCGGGCCCTCTCTTTCTACCCTTCCCACCCGAGAATCCCACCTACAACCCCTACGAACGAGCGGCTGCTTTCGTCTGAAGGAACTTATGAATGCTGACAATTCTCGGTAACATACCTTTAGCGCACGATGTGCTTGTACGCGGTCGCGAAGAGGATGGGCTGACACGGCAGGCATCTGGGAGCCCGGAAGCGTGGCGTCGGAAGGCATCCCCTTCAGATAGTTGTAAAAGTACTGTCTGTCTCAGTTTGTTCAGGGAGGAGGGGTGGGTAGGGTAGGGAGGAGACACAACGGGAGAAAATGCAATACGAGACGCAAAAATTTTGGGAGAGGCTGTGGATGCCGCCAAGACGTGTCAATACTGCTGCCGCTGGGCATGCTGCTTGAGATTGTCTGTACCTAGGTGTAGGTAATGCTTTCTATGCTCTCGAGGGAAGTATTACATTACAGTCTTCGAGGTTTGATGCGATGATGGCGAGTTTATGTTGACGAACGGAGATCCGATCGCAATTCTTACACTGCGCATACTTTGTAGTGCACACACAGACACACATCCACACATAGGATGGGTAAGAATAAACGCGGCAGTGGCAGCAGCCGTAAACCTTCCGGCAGCTCCGGTGTGGGTGGGGCTGGAAGCTTCGGTAAGTGATTGAGGGCTGCTTGCCCGGTTGTCCGGTGTACCCCGCATGGTTACGTATTTTCCTCCAGATATTGACCCCGCCTACCCCTCCACAAACCCTACACGCACACACAGCCCTGGGACTTGCCCTCGGTGCAAAACCAGCCATCAAAAAGACCCACGCTATGTCTGTGCTGGCGACTGACCAGCCGGCTGAAAGCAACTCTGCCGCCCGCAAACGACTGCGTGCGGCTCGTCCTGCGCCTCCCACATCGTTTCGAGCGAGTAAAGATCCTCTTTTGGAGTCCAGCAGCGCCCGCGTGACGAAGAAGCAGCGGTCTGCCAACCCCGACTATGATGATGCCTACCGTAATCTCCTGGAGCGCACTGAGGGACAAGCGCGGAGCCAGGCCTTCCACCGGCAAGAGGCCCGAAAGCGAAGAGCTCAAGGCAAGACGCGGAATGGACTCATTGCTCCTCCGATATTTGTGGACATGGGGGTCAGCCCATCGATTGCGGCAGCGGTGTCAGCAGGAGCAACCTTATCAAGCGTCGGGGAGTTTGTGGATAGCCTCTGCGCGGGGTTGGAAAAAGAGCAGCGGGAGGAAGAGGACGAGAAGGGGCAGGTGAAGAAGGAAGGTCGAAGGAGAAGAAATGGACCAGGGGGCAAGCATGGCATGGGCGATGAGGAGGTAGTAGCGAGAGGTCCCAAGAAGCACAACCCCTTTGCGTCCTTGGGGTCATGTGACGAGGATGACGAGGATGAGCAGGAGGGAAATTCGCCCGGCGTGGTTTTCCAGCCCTCTGTGCTGCAACCGTCCTGTGTGCTCTCATCTCAGTCGCAGCCTTTGGACCAGGATACGACTGGATCACTGGGGGAAGCCCCGCCGAAGCCGGGTGGAGAAACTGGAGATAAAGCCTCTTGGAGGGGTCAAAATATTGAAAACGATTGGAGTTCCCTCAGTATGGAGGCGCTGTCCTCGTCGCTCTTGGACGTAGGGACTTTGCCAATGAAACCCCTGTCAATATCCCCTGTTGATAACCACGAGAGAAAGAGAGAAAATAACGATTTGTTTACCTCCGCGACGTCAGAAGCACAGCCGCCACTCCCCATTTTCGTCCATTCCCCAGTGACAGCATCAAAGGATAACGTGGAACGGGAAGGCACGAATGTCTTGCCAGTAATAAGCGAAGGAGGTAATGGCGAAGGACATCAAGTCAGCACGCATGTCACAATAGAGGATTTTCACGACTTGTGAAGTAATGTAAATAGAGTTCTCATCAAGTAGACCAAACAAAATATGGTTAGTGAATATCGAGAAGATGCAACAATATGGTTGTCATTCCCAATTTTATTTAATCCCACGGTACGTAATTTTGTCTCGTCGCTTAGCTACTTAAGATTGCCTGAAGTTTACCTGCCATAGTAGACGGAGTGATGAGGGAATCCACAGCAACTTCACACATACCGTAGGGCTCTTCGTGTATAGTAAACAGCCCATGTGTAAGAAAAGCCAAGAAAGACCGCAGTGCAGCTTCTCCCGGCATCGATAAGGCCGGCAGACTTGTCCTTAGCTCTATTTGGCCTTGCCATATAGGTGCGCTTGAGAAAGACTGGCTGATTCTTGTACCACTCAGTACAGCAGCAAGCGGTTGATCGTCCAGTGTGCGAAAGAGAAACGCACATGAGAAGAACGACGAACTAGCATGTATTGAGCCCGGCATCATCACTCGGCCTGCCTTTCTTAACTCGAGGAGTTTGTAATCGTTGAGCGAACATCCTGCCGCCGAAGAAAGCAATGCATGGTGGGCAGAGAAGCCTGGAATCGCTTCCATAAAAGAGAGCAAGTTCAGAGTATCTGCGGAGATGTCTAAAGAGGAAAGGCCTTCTGACACAAGAGAGTGAACAGTCTGTATTGGCCGAGTCTGTGAGTGGTGCAAAAACGATAAAGTTGTGGATTGTGACTTGATCGCGACTTTGTATAGAATTGCACGAAAACATACCTTTGATGATGTAAGCGAAGCCCACAGCTTTTGGAAGACTGAAAAGCGCCCACTTTGACTCTCCCATGGTGGAATCAAGAAATGGTAGAACGGTAGCGATAGTACGGAGCTTCTCAAGTAAACAGTAGACGCGACGGCATTTTGATAGGGAGAACCATTATTCTCCGAACATCGTTTGTAGCGCATGGTGGTGGAGGAACTCCAAGCTGTCACCTCATCTGTCAATCAGAATGTAATGGATCTGGTAAGAGCGTACAAGTCTAGGCAGACTAATTACTACATGGTACAAACCTGGCTTGTGCTCCAGAGAACCGAATGAAGGCGATGCATGCTCGAGATCCACTTTCACAAGCCCATACTCGGCTTCATGTGTGAACTCCTTTTCGCCTGCTTGCGTCTTGTGAATGCATGAAGGCGGGGGAATTCAGAGAAGACGATTAATCACGAGTCAGAAAAGGTAGTCCATATGAGCAAATTTCGTAGAGGTGCATTACCAATAAGACTCGCCAATAACGCTCTTCCTCTTCATCCCGCCTTTCAGCTTCCACGCAAGGAAAGTTTATGTCAACCGCCAACGAAAGGTTACCCAAGCTCGAGGAGGACGATGGGCTAGAGGGCTGTAAGACCTCAAGAAGAAAATGTGCCTGCAGAAAGAATGTGGAAGGCATTGTGACATTTCAGTCAAGCTCTACTTCAAAAATTGGGACAAAGGACTCACACTTAGGGATGCGCCGGGAACCAATCCATCTCCCCATTGCGCAGGAATTCCAGCATAGCACGCCTATCATTGAAGTGCGAAATAATAAGCATGAAGTATACGATGAATGAAACTGCTCGCTGCCTGATTATTTTACCTGTGGTCCTCCTATCAAGCGCGCCCGCTCTTGGTCAAGTACGATAAGCGAAAGACCCAAGCGCTCCAACCTTTGAAACGCGGGGCGAATAAATTGAGCGAGAATGATTAAGGACTTCATTTCGACTGAAAACAAAGTTTACTTACTTGAGATTAGTATTATTGTAAGCCCGAAGTGTGAGGCTTAGAAGATGCCGTCGTTTTTTTTCCCTCCTTCTAGTACTTTCCTCATATTGCACCTGCGTTCATTCACGTGGAACTTGTAGTCAGTTGTTCGTGATTACCATGTTCAATCTTCAATTTAATTTCCTTACCACAGCCTCTGAAACCACCACATGCACTGGATCGCTTCCTCCTGTCAACGCGTGAGGAACCACACAGCCCACTGCAATATGCACGCTGGAAGGGGTGATGGCGGCACTAGCGGACGAAAATGTGATGGGGTTGTGGGCGCAGAAACGCCGTAGAAGAGCGCTGTTTATGCAAAATTCTTTTGTGGGAATTAGCTCTTCTTGCTTCTGTCCTTTTTCCACCCCATCTGCGTCTTCAAAGGAGGGAAAGTGGAGAAAAGGGAGAAGATAGTCATTCATCCAGCCTCTCTTGAATTCTCCTGTTAGGATATGCCGCCGGGCAAGGATGAGCCCCTCTCGAAAGATGCGGGCATTGGCACAAGTCGCGTCGTCCTCTTCCTGGTCAAGCTGCCGCCGAAGGTCATCGAGCACTGCCAAGACTTGTGGTGCTGCTGCCGCAACTTGCAGGGCAACCTGGTTTTCGTTAAATTAATGTTTGTAAGGGTTTTGGGATATGTATGTCGCTCTGGCTTGCTTCTGCCCACGTCCTCACGAATGTACCTGTTGGAGAGCCTGAACGGCTACCTGAGCCTTCCCGGCATCTTTCCTGCGTACCCCCCTTTTCCTCCTTTCTTTCTTTCCCTGGTCGTCAACATCACTGACCGACCCACCCGCGCAAATAGAGACACTCTGGGAGGGCGCAAGAGGCGCAACATTGCTACCGTCCTGTGAAAGCCGTCAGAAAAATTATGTGACTGACATCAAAAATATGCCTTCCACACTTCGCCCTTGGCCCTCACTCACCAGCTCTCGCCTGAGATTCTGCACCAGATCCCACGCAATCTGTTCAGTGGCTTCGGGACTGCTCCCTGTTAGAAAAATAGATTTATCAACAATCGACGAATATTAAATCTAGCAGCCATCTGCCCCGCAAGGTTAGCCACCATCCACACAGTCATTCTCCCCTCCCGTTGCAACCCACCTATACCACCCACGTGTCGGGCCAGCACGGAGAGAAGCCGCATCCTGGACGCGGCCGCTGGGATGCCCTCTGGGAGTTTGAACTCCACCAGGTCCTGTGGGAAGGGAGATGAGGACAGTGCGAGCGTATGAGGGTCTATAGAACAGAGGTGAAAAACTTGCGATGTCTTCTATCCTCCCGCACTCACCAACAAGACACTCTTAAGGCGGACCATCATCTCCTCTTTGTCCGCAGGAGGGAAAGGCAGCGAAGAGGAAGAGGGTGAAAGCAAGACACGGCACGCCACGGAGAGGAGGCTGGGGTCAAAAAGGGTTTCGAATGTTAAAAAAAAAAATGTTTAAGTTTGGAGCTTCCATCCATGCACATAGCAGTCGCGCTATCCGCAAATCATCTCACCTGATGTACAAGGACAAGGGTCCCTCCCCCCCCTTCGCATCTTCCCCCTCCCTGTCCGGCCAGTTTGCTAGTATGGAGAAGCGCTGCAGGAGGGCCAGGATGCACGAGAGGTATCTGTGTACATTGCCCGCCCAGAAGGAGGAGGGCGCAATCGGAGGGGCTGCGGCGCTCCCCTCAGCGGGGATGTCAGAGAAAAGATAAGGTGAGAGCGACGCCACCGTCACGCGCGTCAAGGCCGTTGGGCGTCCTGTTGCCGCAACCTCCTCCCCCATTCCCACAGCTTCGCTCTCATCGGGTGGTGTGAGCACGAGAGGGCTTAGCTTTAGAAGGAAGAGAAAGGCCGCCGTCAGCACCACCCATCGGCAACGGGCATCTTGTGGACACTGCCAGTGGGAGAGAAGGGGACGGAGGGAAGGGAGGGAAAGGGATGCTCAGTACTTAGATATTTTGATGCGGCACACGGCAGAGGACAAAGAGCACCCGCGCACCTCATCATCCTCCCTTTCAAGGAGGGTGCGGTAAAGCGTTGCATCGGCTAGAATGGTTGGGAGGAGCCAGCCGTCCTGTCACGTCCAAGGCGAGATGAGTTCACCCGGATTGAGAGAGGAAGGAAACGGAGTAGGGCGAGATGTGACGTCGGATGGAAATTGTATGTTTCCTACAAGCGCCTATTCTCCCTTCCCTTCGTTTGGCCCTTTCCCTCCCCTGACCTGCATCCTGCCGTGTCGCTGTCCGTCCAGCAGGCACAGCCACACTACTTCTCCCACCAAACCGGCGCTGGCCGCCGACTCCTCCAGGGACCCCACGGCCTGTCATGGGAGATATGGAATATGGGTGTTGGAGCGGGAGGGAGGCAATAACATTGGAGGCAGAGTGCGAGGATGAAGGGTGAAGTGGAGGGGTAATAAGGGGACGAAAGCATGCACCAACCTGTAGGAGGCAGGCCGCCATGGTCTCATAAAGGGGAAGCGGCATCCACTTAAGCGCGATGACGGCCAGGGCCAGCGCCTGGCGAATGGGGACGAAAGGAAAAGGAAAAGTTTACAAGGCTGGCGCTGCGTCTTCATCGCTTCTCTCTCTCTTTGTCCTTGCATACAAGCTCACCTCCTCCACCTCGGAGGGTTCCCTGAGAAGCTGCGCCACGTGCAGCAGCCGCTCCAGGCATGCCGGAGCAAGGTGCTGGCGGTGGTGGTGGAGGGCGGGTAGGTGGAGTAGGTCTAGAAGGGACCTGAGCGCAGGAAGCGAGACACTCTGCGACGACGAAGACTGACATAAGGTAGGGGAAGGAGTGGACGAAGGAAGCGAGAAAAGGACAGTTGGTGGGAGACGCATGAGTGAGTGTGCCCGAGTGTAAGAGAGAGAGAGATCTGCTTGTCTTGCGTCTATCTCACCCCTAACGCCGCGGGCAAGAGATTGGCGAGGATCCACTCGTTGCTGGCTTGGCGGTAGTGGCTTGCCCAGTAGACGGCCGCTGAGGGCAGATGCACCACGGCGCTCCTGAGGGATGTGGAGAGGGGAAGAATCAGGAGAGGAGTGAAAGTCAGTAGAAAAGCCGAGCTCGAGCCGTCTGGCCAGCAAGTACGTACTTGTTTCGCGGGGGGTGGAGGTGCAGACCCTGGCCGTTGGTGGTTTCGAGGAGGGCATACGCGAAGAGGCGAGAAAGGAAAGAGAGTGTGGAAGTGCAGGGTGAGGAAAAGGCGGATGCTCGGAGGAGCAGACGAGGGAGACGGCCAAGACCTTGCCTGTGTGGTTGAGGTTCCGGGGGATAACGGATGGACATCGTGTATGAATGATATAGATAGAATGAATCGAAGGGGGGAGGATGGGGTGCGGAGTGGAAGAAAGAAGAGCTCACCGAAGAAGGGAAAGTGCGATCTCTTGGGCCGACTCGGTTGGAAGCGGCGCCTTGCTGCCTCTACCCAGCAGCGTCCTGACCTCGCTGTCTAGCGCACGTGGCGCTCCTACCTCCAGCATCGCGTCCAAGGCATAGAAAGCAGCAGCGCTGGTGCGGTCTCGCGGGGATTCGCTGGCCTGAGTACCGAGGGAGGGGGAGGGAAGTGAGGAGGCCGGAGGGATCTCATGGCGGGGTCAAAGTGGTGAATGCGGAGACTTCCTTCCGCCTCTTTTAGAATTACATATCCTCTTCGCACCTCAAAGAAGAGTTTGAGCATGTCCATGATACCGTCTCTCGCCTCTTGCCGGAAGCGTGTCTCGTCGGCCTGGGATTGGAAGGGGGCCACCACTTGGGAGAGGGACAGGGTGTCCACGCCAGCCGCAAGCCGAGGCAAAACCTCTCCAAGGTTCAGGAGGACCGTTTCCCGAAGCAGACATCGTGGGCTGGAAGGAGAGAGCGCATGCTTCAGGGCGGCGAGGAAGACGATATCTCTGGGTGGTGTGGAGGCAGTAAATATGGAAGTGGCATGAGGGAAAAGAGAGGGTTTTATCGGGTCCAGGAGATCCGGAGATTGGAAATGAGACTAGGAGGATGGAGTGGATGGGAGTGCATGCCAAGTCACGAACACACGCATACATGCAGATAAACTTAACATACCGTAGCAGTACCACCAGGTGCGTGTCCGTCACAGTGCTCAACAAAGCACGAATGGCCCACACACCCACGTCACCATTCTTTTTCAGACATCCTTCTTCTGCCCCCTCCTCCGCATCATCGTCACCATCATCGTTGCCATCGTATTTTTCTTCTTCTTCCGTTCCCTTCCCAAGCTCACTCAGAACGCAGGCCACGAGCCTCTCGACCAAGTCCGGCGCGGCGAAGACATGTGGGGCAAGTGCTTTGCCCTGGGCCAGGACCCGGTAGGTGAGCAAACGGACAGCGGGTATGGCGGAAGCATCGAGACCCTGGGAAAGGAGGACGGCCAGCGTCGACCGCGGCAAATGACTCGCGGCGGCGGGCAAGGCGGCTCCAGCAGCACCAGGGAAGGGAGGAAGAAGGAGGAGGAGCTGCTGAAGAGAGGTTTCCAAGACCTTGGCGCTTCCGCTGCCGACGTCGACTCGCCCCACAAAGGCGGATGCCTTGACGGCCTTCATGCCTCTGTGTTTGTACATGGATGTGGGGGGTGGTTGGCCATGTCCAACGTCATTGACCTCGCCACGGCGGGCGCATCGGGCTCGCCCGGTTCGCCGAATCGTTGCTGCTTCGTCGTGGTAGGGCAGGGGCAAGCAGTCCTTCCCCGTCCATTTCGAATAAAGACCCTCGCGGACACCCCAGCAAGAGGAGTTCCGGCGCATCATGCAAATACACCACTGGGCACTTATCTGTTCACCTACATGGCCGCAGGGATGCGTGTGGGCGTGGCATCGCGGCCATGGCGGCCCTCGATGGTACCGCCCTTCCATTCCCCGTACAAGTGAGGACCGGAATTTGCTTCTGTACCTTCTACTATGGTGAATGAAGACACAAATTACACGTGTACGCTTTTCCCCCGTCCCCTCAACCCTCCAGGTAAACAAAATGGACCGGAGAAGATGGATGCTCTTTGTCTTGCTCTGTGTGGCCCGCCCGGCGGCTGCGAAGGAAGGAGACCAGAACCCGATGGTAGGTAATACATTAGTGTGTATGTGTCACTTTCTCAACATGGGCATGTTCGAAAATGTACCGATCTCTTTCTTTGCTGCAAGCTGTCCTGATAAAGCTGTCCTGATAAGCTGACACATTCTTCACCCACGAAAACTTCGACCATGCCTGAAGGTGTACGATGGCGGCTCCTGGCACGATTTAGACGAAAATATGGTGCCCGGAGAATCCCAACCGTAAGTACATTTCCCAAAGCTTCATTTGCAATCTTCTCCCCTTACCACCAATACTCTTGCCATCCTCCAGGTATCCTCCCGTATCGGACTCGTGGCAGCAGCCGGAGACATCCATCCACGTGCAAATCTCCTCCTTCCGGGACCACCGATGCCCCAAGTGAGTGCCGACATCTCGTCTTGGGAGGTTTCAGAGAAAAATAGAGGTGATTGCCTACACTCAAACTACCTTGCCGCACAAAGTCGCCTCCCGCGTACTCACTTTTCGCTCCTGTCGTCACTCCCCCCTCAGGACGCTGTATAATCTTTTCACGAAGGCCAAGTACCCTGACCGCGTGCACGCTGGGGTGGTCCAGCAGAACAGCGAGGGGGACGTTGGTGAGAGAGATGGAAAAGGGAGGGATTGAAGGAAGAATAGAGATTGTGACTCCTGGCCCAATCCTCTTGAATTAAAATTCATCCGTGTTCAAATTGGTCCATTTTCAAATTTATGCATTTTTTCGTAGACTGCCTATTCAAGTACTGTCAGTTGATGACAAAGGAGCTTGGCCAGGAACCCAAAAAAGGAAATGCCGTGCCCGGCAAGAGCCGCCTGGTACGTAAAGCGGGCTGAGAGGACGTCAGGGAGGGGACGCTGGCAGGAGGATGGGTGGCGCACGTATGTGCCCTGGTGGCACTTGGAATGATCTTTCTTGCCTGTCGTTCACTTTCCTCTATCTGACTTCCTTCTCTCTGACATAGGACCCGTTTGTACTGGAGAACTGTCCATATGTGGACCAAATCAAGATCATGCGCGTGTCGGCCGAAGAGGCCAAGGGCCCCACCTATGGCCGGTGAGGAAAAAGAGGGCAGGGAGGAGGGGGTACTGGACGAGATGTCTGAACCTGAGTTTCGAAGCACGGAAAAGGTGGCAATGAAGCACTTGCCCAGCACACACTTCACTCGCGTTTCAATTCAGGTACCTCGGCTCAAAGCTGATAGGGGATGAGGAATTCTGCATGCAGACCGACGCGCACATGGATGTAAGTAAATGCACGTCCGCCCGTTCCTACTCTTCCCTTCTTGTCTCCCTCCCTCACTTTTAGTCGTTCCTTCCTTCCATTCCATTTCCCCCCGCTCCGACTCCACAGTTCCTGTTTGAGTGGGACACGCTGCTGCTGGACATGTGGAGGCTGACCCAGAACGAGTACGGGGTGCTCTCCACCTATGTCCCTCGCTTCGAGGAGATGGGCCTCAACGCGAACGATCGATGGGAGGTGCGTGCAGAGAGGGAGGAGAGAGAGGAGAGGAACGGCAGGAATCAAGGCCGCGACGTGTCTATTAATATCTCTGTTCTTTTCACCACTCTCCCCCTAAATAAATCCTCTCCTGTCGCGGCGAATGTGCAGGTGCCGCACATCTGCCGGGTCTTCTTCACCCCGGGAGACGGCATGCCGCGCAACGAGCAAGCGAAGGCTGCCATGTGGCTCACGCGGTACGTCCGGAGGCAAAGGAGGAGGAAAGGTCCGGAGGTAATGGAGGAGGAAAGGAATGATGACGAACCAGAAAGCGAAAGCCCTCTTGTCATGGCTCGCCCTTCATTCGTTCCTCTTATCGCTCCCGCCCCACACATTCGACCTCACTTCCAACAGCCCCAAGATGACCAGCACTTGGGCCGCAGGCTTTGCTTTTAATAAGGTAAAAGGCAGACAGCGAGAACTCAGCGAGTCAACCAAAGAGGAAAAAGAAAAGGGAATGCCCGCCTGTAAGCAGCCCGCCTCTTCCTCTCTCAATTTTTCTCCCTACCTCGCGTCCCTCCACTAGTGCCACGCCGACAAGCGCACCCCATACGACCCTCACTTACCCTCGCTCTTCGACGGGGAGGAATATTCACGGTTCGCCCGTCTCTGGACACGGTAAGGCCGAAGAAAGAGGGAAGGGCGGAAGTGGGGAGGGAGGGAGGAAAAGGTCTTGACTCACACTCACGCACGTGTGCCCTCCTCCCTTTGTGGCACCTTTCCACGCACTCACTCGACACCTACCTGACACCCGCACAAATATTTCACATCAACAAATCCTTTCTCTCTGGTGCAGGGGTTATGATGTGTACACACCACACCGGTCCGTCGTTTATCACGACTACAACCACGGCCCTGACACCTCCGTCACCTCATCCTGGTCTCGCAGGGGCCAGGAGCTACAGGTAGGGGGGCTTGGCGAAGTGAAGAAAGAGGAGCAAGAGTAAAGAAGGAGGAACGAGGAAGAAGGAGGTGGAATTACTGCAAGATCTGCCGCCTACCTCTAATTTTCCATATTCGCTATCTCTGCACCTCCCCCAGCGCTCACGGAGTAGGCTGAATGTGCTGCTAGGCTACAAAGACGCCCCCGTTGCTCGCAACAGCACCGGGGCCCACGACTTGATGGGAAAGTGGGACCTGGGCACACGCCGCAGCCTCGCACAACTGATTGACTTCACGGGTGTTGACACCATCAACCGCGAGGTGGGCGAGGGGGAGAAAGGAAAAGGAGGGAGAAAGGAGGTGGTCTTCCATGCCCTCCATGCCATGGCTGCACACTTCCTCTACAGACTCTCATTCATTCTCTCTTATCTCACGCAGGTGATCCACTCGTCATGCCAGCGCTTGGCTTGGGTGCCCTTTGAGCGGCCTGGCGAGGGTATCGACGACGACATAGACCCCTTCCACGCTCAGCGTCTGTTGGGGGAGAGGCAGCAAGGACAGCTGGAGGAGAATAGCAGACTCACTCCGGCCATGTGGAAGAGCTGGAGCGCAAAGGTAAAATTGCGGGATGATTACTGGGAGACACTGGTATCACTGTGGGAAATTCTAGTCTTTTGTGCCGCGGCAGCATGCTGTGTCTTCCACCAGCCCCCCTCGTGTCTATCCTGTGAACGATCTCTCACGACCGACTCCACACTTTTGGCCCTCGTCCCTCCAATTCCCTCTTCTTCAGACTGCCCCCTGGACCATTACAATTCTGTGGCTGGCGGTGGCTGTCCTGGTGGGTGTTTTTGTCAAGCGCCAGCGGGTCGCCACCTCCTCCTCTTTTTTGCCCTCCTCTTCCCCCTCCTCCTCCTCCCACAACAGCAGTAGAAGAGCCCTCGCCTCCCTCCACCCGCATGGAGGAGGGCCGAGAGGAGGCCTGTTTGCCGCTCCACTTGCCAATTTCCCCGTTCATTCCTCAGCCGTTACCGCGCACCGGTATTTCGATGGAGGGAAAGGGGAGGCTGGAGGAGGACGTATAGTTCATCAGATGGATGTGTAAGAAAAAGGGGCTTAGGGGAAAGCCGAAGCACATATGAAAGATACGAAATGCCGAATCGTTGCCAGCGAAAACATAAAGAAAAAGCAACTGGGCATGCGCCAGGTTGAAGTCGATCACGAAGTTTCTACTTGTTGCATTTGATATAGGCTTTGTGCCTGAATGTCGAAGACTGCATTTCTCAACCCCTACCACACAGGCCCCTCCAGTACTTCCCTCCCTAAGACGCCGCCGGCTAAGACCAGGTTGACTGCAGGCCATCATGTTGATCGACTTGGGCGGTATCGGGCAGGCATAACGCTCATGACTCGAAGTGCCCCCCCCGCCTCATCCGCCTCCTCGTCCGAATCGGAGTCACTGCTACTGTCGTCCTCCTCCTCATCATCCACATCTTCATCTTCGCTGCTGGTGCCCGAAGTCAGGGTCGAATTTGCGAGCCCTGAAGCCACCGCATCCCGCTGCTCTCGACGCCTTTGTTTTCGATGCGCGTTTTCCCGGCGCGCCTTCTCCATAGCCTTCTCCTCCTCCTCCTCGGCGACGCTGCGTGGATGCAGGGCGCAGGCCAAGTGCTTGAGGGCCAGGTTGGGCCAGAGCTTCCGGGAGGGTAGCACTAGACCTGTCATCGGTGAAGTGCGATGGCCCCGTGTCAGCCAGGCCTCGATTGAGGCACGCTCGTAGCTGTGCCCGTCACATGTCAGAACGGGGTCCCTTGTGGATGAGCGAGAGATGAGGGGGAAGAAGAATAGAAATTTTGAGGAAAAAGGGAATTTGTGAGACTCTGGAATAAAGAGATACTATGGAAAAAATACAATGGGTAGATCTGATGTACAGCATGGAAAAGAGATAGTAGGTCGCCCTCTCGAGGAGGCAGCGCATGAGGGACCGAAGCAGCGTGTGTTGGAGGATGAGGGGACGCAAGTCTGCTAGGGAGTGTTCGGTCTCTTTCTTGTCCACCTCCAACGCAGCTGACCAGCGATAAAACCTGAAGAAGTCCCCGTCTCTATTATTTCTCCATTTCACCCGTTGTACAATAGTCTTTGCTTGGGGGTAGGAAAATGGACGTGTCAATCGTGGCAATTACCTCATAATGCAGCGGGAGATGGGACACAGAAGGGGTTCAAGCGCCGCGTCGTGCAAAGGCTGTAGTGGATGGGCGGCTTTCGCGGTGGTAACCATCTGGAAGTGTGTGGGGTGGATGAGGTGAAACCCAGGAAGTGGAGGTTGTGTTGCAAGCCGGCATCCCAACGTAAACATTCAGGTGCTTGTTCTTCGTCAGAAGTTGAGGAGCGAAGGCGCTCGGTCGTGAAAGGATCAAGAGCAGAGTACTAGCAGGCAAAATGATTGAGCAGCTACAAGGTAAATACCGTTCGAGGCTGCTATTATTAGGTGCACTTATCTCTCTTGGACAGTCAGACAGGGCGGACAGTCGCAACGCCTGCAACGTTCCCTTGCAACGATCCCTTGAATTCGGGGAGAAAATGAGATGGCGCATAAATAATCAATTGAGAACCATACGAACGCGGGGAACAGCGCAGAAATTTATTCAACAATCACTGACTGGGCAGTCGTGTACGTGGTGTTGGTTGCATGTGTCCCTGCTGGCTATGACCAGAAAGAAATAGTGGTGCCAGGTCGTTCGTTACTCTGGGCAAGTGCGGTGGTTCACATTGGGGTGATTCGTCTTTCCCTTGGCTTCTACACCCCATACCACCGCGCACCGCGCATATGAAGGATACGATGACAAGAACAACATAAGAAAATGTCAGACAATCTGCAAAGCCACGTTTCCCGTAAAAATGGCCGGTACATTTTGTTCGAGCACCACCCCATCTCGAGGATCGCCTTTCAAGCATCTCTCCAGAGTTATTTCAAGGTCTAGAAGTAGGGCTTTAAACATATTCTCTATTTCAAATGGATCAGAATACATGTTTTCATCATTAACGATCTTGAGCAAGGACTTGCCTCATGTGCTGTCTCTTTAACAAAAGCTAGTAGACTCACGATAGTAGAGCATTGAGAGTGCTTGTCGTTCGCCGGCGATACTATCTCTATTCTCGTCTTCCTCCGCGTAAATTTTCGAGACTTCACATACCATGCTTATAAGCAAATTTAAATAAAGGCAGGCTTTCACGCATACATGAACGATGTTGGTCAGGGATCTAAGAGGGTTAAGAGAGTTAGAGGATTTAGAGGATTAGAGGGAAATGTGCTTGGAAAGCTCAAACCACCGCTTGTTTTTTCTTTTAAGGCTTTATTCTGTATTAACCTTGATATCATCACATAAAACTGACCCTTGGCACTTCAGTCTTATGTGTTTTAGCTACCGAAGAGGCCATAAGTGTCGATTCAGGTAGGCGAGGCGTGGAATATGGTGATACCACTTTCAAACGTTCCAATGAAAAAAATGATTTAAACGACATGTTCAAAGCACTCCACGAGCCACGATTCTCATGACGAAAGACACAAATACAGGCTTGTAGAATCAGTTTGACGACCAGACTTTATTGATGAAGCCGTCTAGGACTTCGACTCCCAAATTCCTACAGCTTACGGGCTTGGACCCCCTCCGAGAAAACAATGGCTGGCTGGCCACACCCATATGACTTTTTATGATGCCCACCCCTCCATCATGCCTCCCTGCTTTCCTTAACCCCTCTTTTCCTTTCAGACGACAGGGCAATACCAGTGCCGGCTCGCCTCTTCGTCTTGTCAACTTCGTGGGACGTTCGTAACGTGCCGTCGGGCATCCAACGCCGGGCCCATGCATCATGAGGACACGTTTTGATCGATGGTCGCTCTAGTGCCTACGCGCATCGCATTCCCCAGGCCAAGCCATATGGCATGGCTCATGTACCTAGAGACCCGTCATGCCTGTCGCCCATGCTGCAGTCCAACATGAGACCCTCCCTTCTTCCCACTCTCCTAATCTAATCCTAGGTCGCCTCGCCTTGCCTGAGTCCTTCCCTCCCAGGGCTCATTTTTACCTTCCTTCCCGACCCACGCCATGCCATGTAAGTGATAGATAGGGGAGCAATGGATGACATCAAGCCATACGTTTTTTAAAATGGCCTCTGGAAAAAACCAACGCAACACCTCTGCACCACCAAACGCAGCGCTCGTCTTCAAATTCATCGTGGTTGGGAACACGGATGTCGGCAAGTCCTCACTCCTCCTTCAGTTTGTAGAACAGCGATTTAATGAGAAACATGCCATGACGGTACGCTTTATTGGAGAGATTAGATGTTTAAATAGGGATGCTCTGCGAGAGCTTGTCCTAGACGTATGTCGTGCTCCATAATTCTGCCTCTTTCGTTCCCTTGCTCTGTCCACCGTTCAACCATGTCCATCGCTCGGTTCAAAGCCACTTTGTTTTTATATTCCTCATCCGTATATTGTAGATCGGCGTAGAGTATGGGCTGAAGCCGGCACAAGTCAAGGGCCGCGACATCCAGATCGAGATTTGGGACACGGCCGGGCAAGAGTGCTACATGGCTTTGACACGCTCGTAAGCTAGCATGGCAGGAAGAGGTTTAGTCTGGGAAGAGGAAGCAGTCGGACATCCTGAGCTTAGATTCCATGTATTTCATGCTTATGGAACCGTTGTATCTTTGCTTGTGTATCGTGCTCGTTGCCCGTCCCCAGCTACTCATAGGCCCACCCCTCCTCCCCCAACAGGTACTACCGGAATGCCGACGGCTGTCTGGTCTGCTTCGATTTGACAAATAGAAGCAGTTTCGACAGTGTCTCCAAATGGGTTGAACACGCTCGCAGCAACAGCGGTAACCCTTACATCGTGCTCACGCTGGTTGGCAACAAGGCCGACTGCCAGGGGAGACGACAAGTGGCGCGGGCGGAGGCGGAGGCCTTGGCAGCCCATCACGGCATGGAGTGTAAGTGGGCGGTTGAGATGCTTTTGTAATGCTGTTTCACTGATGCCCTTCCTCCCTCGCTCGCTTTCTGGCGGCCGCACGGTTTTTGGTCAGTGTCATTCTTAGCCTCCCTCCTTTCCGCTCTTCCTCGCAGACCGAGAAATCACTGCCAAGGATAATGAGGCCGTGCAGGGGCTCTTCCACACCACCGCAGAGCGGATCTTCAAGGCAGTCGAGAGTGGGCCGGATGGAGAGGCGGGGGCGGTGGGAAGCGATATTGTCATCGACGGGGCCGGTCGAGTCCGCCTCCGTTCCACCTCTTCCTCTTCCGCTTCCTCTTCCACCGGGAACATTGTGCTCGCTCCAGGAAAGGCCAGCGTAAATCCAAGCAGTGCCGCAGAAGGCGGTTGCTGCTAGACAGGGGTGGGTGGGAATGAAGGAGGAAGGGTGGGAGATGTATATGCATATTTCTATGGCTCGGAATGAGTAAGTGAGAAAAGCACTTTAGTGAGTGGTGGAATGTCAAGGGCGAGGAGCCTCCAGGGAAACCGAAAGCGGGACCTCCGCCACTGCCAACCTCCAACAGCAGTAGCTGTAAGATACGCTGACGGCCAGTCGAAAAGTGAGACTAATAGAGAGACAGAAACCGACCCAGCGGGGCAGGCAACCAGAAAGGCAACACCCGAAGTACCCCTTTTGAGACTTCAAATGCACAGGAAAGAAACTGGCACGAAGAAAAGTACCTCCCAGCACACAAGTAAACCAAATGCCTTTGAGGCTACAATCGTTACAATTTGAAGTCTCTTTGTGTCGTTTCTTTCTATCAAGCTCTGTTATGGTTAGATTTATTGTTACCGTTTATTGCTTGCGTTGTGGGGGGGTTAAAGGGCACATGTCCGCTACGGTGGCTGATGTGGTAGACATAGGGCAAATATATCCATTCCTATCCTTCCCTGCTCCCCAATCTCCCTCTGAGGGGCTGTGTGTCTCATTCTGCATGGCCTTCCTCCCTTTTCTCGAAACAGCTCGACATCTGTTAGTCTTTATTAATCATTCTCTCTCCGTCCTCTCATCACATTGTCATGTTCTCAATCTATATTTACATTCAATTTCCATGTCCCAAAACACATGAATCAAAAAACACTTCCACTCTAATTATTTCTCCACCATCGTGCCAACCACATGCACGCATAGAGGCAGGGCGACGGCTCGATGGTTTTCCCCTTCGCTTTCCCTGTCTGCAAAGCGGTGGTGGAGGTGCTTCCACTTTCCCACCGTCGGCTTTTTAATCCTTGTCTTTTTCCTCTGCCCGATCAGGCACAGTCATGCTCAACCTCTTCTTTCTCCTCTTCCACATCGTTGTCGTCAATTGTGATCCTTACTCCTGTACTGTCTATGTCTCTTTCGACAGTACTTCCTCCATACACTCCATACATTGCCTTCCCTCTCATCTTATAATTGATAGCTAGTCCGCGTTCTCTTCTCTCTTTCTTTGTCGCCTGCGCTTTTGTGTATTTGTCTTTCCTTCGACCCAGGCAGGACAAAGGCCGCCGGGCCACTCCCAGGAGTGCCGCAGCTTTAGCCAAGCCGTGTCTGTTTGCCATTTCTTCCACCCGAATCGAGGCATTTCACTCCTGCCTTCTTCGGTTGTGAGTTTTCCATCTCTCGGGCAAATGCGTCAGACACAAAGCAGGCCAGTCGGGACATCAGATATGTCGCATTTTTTAATTACCACCTGTCAGTGTCATAGAACGCCTAGCGTGTGTGTCCGACTCTCTTTTCTCGAGAACGCGTTGCGTGTGTGTCCGACTCCTCCCTCCCTCCCTTCCTCTCTCGTCTACCCTATCGGTGCGCTGTGGTGGCCATGGTGCGCCTCAGGTAAGCGTCCCATTCGTGCTTGCTCCTCTCAAGCGCCAAGTGCCGCATCGACCCTCCCCCACGACGCAGCCTTTCCTGGAATCGGCGCCGGCTGCCGGGCAGGGACATGAGCATGAGCAGGCCGTAGGCGAGGAGGAGGACGACGCACCACCTCCTCGAAGCTTTGTGGGCGACCACGTCCTTGGGCTCCTCCCGCGGAATGTAGTACTGCTCATCCTCCCCCTCTTCCTCCTCCTCTTTTTTGCCAGACGGTCCTTCACGGTGCTTGCGGGCAGTGGCAGAGAGGCGGCGGAGGGGCTGGAGGATGAGTGTGGAGGGGGATGAGAGGACGGCACGCCACCTGCTGGTGGTACTACTGGCGGTCGTCAGGGCCTCGGCGGCGACGGCAGCACCCGCGGCTGCGTCCAGATCTGCCTGTTTGTTGTGGTTGCCGTGTCTTGGTGCCTCCTGCTCCTCTTTCTGCTCCTGGACTTGCTCCTTCTTCTCGTCCTCGTCCTCATCTGCCCCCCTGAGATAGACTTGCTCCAAGCCTTGCAGCCCGGGGCTACTGCTGTCCTTGGCGGCTGGGGGATGGGGAAAAGACGACACGCCCGCAGGCCGAATATGGCTGGGGAGGTGAGGGGGTGCGTGGTGGGCGGGGGAGGGATGGGAAACGGGGGAAGAGGAGGAGGAGGAGGAGGAGGAGGAGGAGGAGGGGGAGGAGGAAAAGAGGGTGCTGGGGTGGTGGCAGTAAGCGGCCAGGCGGTCGCGCTTGCGGGGGATGGGGGAGGCGGAGACCGAGGCGGCGGCGTGGGCCAGGAAAGCGGGGTACTGCGTGACAAAGCCCTTCTTGGCCTGGAGGTGGGTCGGGCAGGGGGAGGAAAGGGAAGGGGGGAGGGAAGAGGAGGGGGAGAGAGGAGGAGTGGGAGGACGTGAGTTGAAAACGAGGGCAAACAAGAGCGCACCAGTGACAGACAGCCACAACGATGACCCCTTTCATTCCCATTCCTCCTTCTTTCCTTGGCTGGCACCAACAAGTCCACTTACCTGCGGTGAGATCGGGTCGTCGTTCACGTAGTTGGCGAACAGCTCCTGGGCCAGCGCGTGGTTGCTGAAAGCCTCCACCAGCCTGCCGTTAAGCCGGACCTCGAGCACGTCCTCGGCGCTCCAGGTAAACAAAAGCTCGGTCCCCTTGGAGCAGCACCGGGTGGCCAGGGCGTGCTTGAACGAGGCCTCCAAGAAGAGCGCCTTGGCTTCGGGCTCCATGTTCCAGCCGTCCTGTGGTGTAGGGAGGGAAGAGGGAGGGAAGGAATGTGAGAGGGTAGCTGGTGAGTGAAAGAGAAAAGGTGTGCTACGTTTCCCTTCTTTCCTCCCTGGCCCAATTGCTTCGCTCCCTCTCAATTCCCTTTCATCCTTCGTGCTCTTGTTCTCCTTCTTCTTGCCCCTGTGTCATTACCTCGAGGGCGCCCTTCATCGTGGAGGCCTTGAGGGGGATCAGGAGCTTGATGTATAGCGACCGCGAGTACTTCACCGGGTCCTGGACCAAACAGATTGGAAGGGAGGAAAGAAGGGAGGACAGAAAAGGTAAGCATCTGGTATTAGGGGTTTGGTTTCTTGCCTCAGCCCTCGTCTGGTTCTCCCTCCCTCCTTCAGTTATCACACGCCTGCACGCGCGCACGCACCTGTCCGCTCATCATGGCCTGGAAAAAGGTCTCGTTCTGCTGCAGGCTGGCCACGTCCTGGCCGTGGAAGGGGCGGAGGACGGGGGACGCGGCGGCACGGTGCGTGTCGATGTAGAGGGCCACCTGATAAATGTTGAGACCAAAGAAGCGGAAGGCGCCCCCGCCCATGAACACCTGGATGAAGGGGGGAAAGGAGGGGGGTGGGAGGAAAAGAGGAATGGGGGATAAGAGGTGGAGGGTTGGAGAACCAAAAGAGGGGGGATGAGGGAGGGAGGGAGGGGGTGCTTACCTGCTGGTGTGCATCCTGGTGGCTGTCGGCAAGGAAGAGGCCCATATCGGCCGGGAACCTCAGGCCTGAGGCCACGTCCAGGACCGTGTGGCTGCCATCCGTAGCGTGCACACTGTCCGAGGGGAGGGAGGGGGGAAGGGAGGGAGAGAGGGGGGGATTTGAGTGAGACGGACGCCGGCGGGCTCTAAACACACATGAGGTCCAGCTACAGCAAGTCCCCTGGTAAGGAACCCTCTGCACTAGCTTCCCCCCCCAGCACTCACACGCTCCTTTTGTCCCCGGCCCCTCTCGGTCCTCCTCCTCTTCCTCCTGCGACTGCCAGGCCTTGGCTACCTCTGCTCTTGCTGCTGCTGCTGCTGCTGCTGCTGCTGCTGACCGCCGCCTCGGCATCGAAGAAGGGCCGGTACTCGATCAGGCGGAAGGCGCGGGAGGCGTTGGCGGCGGCAGGATGGCCGCAGCTCTCCGTCCTCACACGGCCCCCATCACGGATTAGGCAGATGCTGGGGATGGAGGGATAAGATACAAGGGAAAAGAGGAAGGGGGGAGAAGAGGCCAGGGGGGAGTGAGATAAAGAGGGGAAGGACGACGGACATGATGAGATGAGATAAGAGGGGGATGAGGCAATAAAGAGGGACGCCCAGGCAATAAGCACGGCATACACAGATATTGTACAAGTCTCCGCAAAAATCACAGCGAAAAAATTGTCGCTGCTTTTACCCCTCACTCTTTCCCTCTCTCTCTCCCTCCCTCCCTCTTTCACGCCACCAAAACGTACCGGCCGTGATCCTGGGAGATGCGGCCCGAGGGCTCCAAATCCCAGCCCTTGGCCCCGCGGGAAGTACACTTGGATACCCATACCTAGATAAAGGGACAGAGGGGTAGAAGGCAAGGAGAGAAGAACAGGGTGAGGAGGAAAGAGGGAGGGACAGATAGATGGGATTGACGCCTGCATGCATTTTCATTTTATCCATACCCCCACTCTCCACCCTTCCGCCCCTCCCTCCCTCCCTCTCTCACCTCCGACGTTTTCCTGAAACTGTTCCTCCGTGCCAAGCACTCTGCATTTTTGCCTGCCTCCTCGCTGGCCCATGTGGCCCCTAGCTGCCGCCCAGACATGAGCTCGAGAGTGTACCTGCACTCAACAAGGGGGGAGGGGAGGGAGAGAATGAGGGATGAGGCAAGTGAGTCTTCTCGGCCCCACGCAAGGCAGCTACTAAGAGCCATACATTTAACCCTTGGTCCCTCCTTTCCCTCCTCTGGTCCCACCTCTTGTTCGCCTCCTCCTCCTTCTTCTTGCTGGCTTCTGCCCGCACGCCCCACAGGTTGGCGTCGCCGCAGGGCATCATCAGGCCCACATCCCCCACGCAAAGCTCGTCCCGCGGGTCCTGCACCCAGTATAATCGACCCTGATGCTCGATCTCCGCGCCCTAGTCATGTCGATCATGAGGGAGAGGGGAAAGGAAAAGAAGGCAGGAGGGTTGGGAAACTGCACTCCGACTTTCATGTCATATTCTTCCCTTTTTTCTCCCTTCCTTTGACCCTTACTTACTTCCCTACCCATCCCATCACTCTTCCAAACCCATTGCTCCCCTTTATATGCATACCTCGCGAACCAAGGAGATAAAGTCCTCCTGGGCATCCGTGTGGCTCGTGGGGCAGGCTGTCAAGGCACACACCAAGGCCAGTTGCAGCCACACCGCCGCCTTGGGCCGGGCACGAGGACCTGTCGGCGGGCCTGCCACCAGGGCTAGGGCACGCTTCAATGTTTGTAGTATCATTCTATCCAAATCGTTCTCTTGTCTACTCTACTGCGGATGCTGCCGAGGAATGAAGGCAGTCCCCTTATCGCAGGCGTGTCGAGGCGGACGTGTTAGGGAGTTGATGCGCGCCGGCTTGTGAGTGGCCAGCTAGACCCTTTCTCCTCTTTCCGTCTCTTGTATCGCTCTGTGTCGATGGTTGTGGTAGGTGCAATAGTTGAAATGTGTCAGTTTTGTGGCAATGCAAGCTGCCAGCAAGCCCGCGCATGGAGGACGGGCTAAGACATCAAGCGTGGCTCTCTCCCAAAATCGTGTCGAGTTCGACCGTGCCCTTGCTTTCGGTGCCAGTCGCGGCTCTGATGGGTGCACGACCGGCTGTCGTGTCATGTCTGAGAACGAGGGGAAGGGCGGCCCAGTTTAAGGAAAGAGGGCAGCCACTATCAGTAGGATAGAGGCGGCGTGGCCTGAAAAGAAGGAAGAAGCACAACAACAACGACAAGCGTGCGGCTGCAGCGCTGCAGGCAACATCATGAGCAGCAGCTTTAAGTCGGGCACTAAATCCCACGGCATATTGCTGGGGTCAGGCACGCGCGCTTGACCCTGAGCTGAAAACGCACACCCTTCACTTCAAGGGAAAGAAAGCCACGACACACCAATCGGAGTAAGAGAAAAAAGGAAAAGTAGGGAGAGAGTATCCTGGCGTGTCACGCGGAGGCTTTGAGATTACACACGGGGCCTGCAGGGTTCCAATAAAGATGCATGGACATATTTATACTTCCTGTAATGTACATAACAAGGCAGGGCACCAGGTAAAGCTGCCTTGAGGCCCCTTCAGGCAAGACTTGCACTCGATCACGATCGATCCAAATTTGTGACACCACTTTGAAGTGCCACGGTGCTCGCTTCACCTTGCCTTTTCTTCAGGAGCGTGGCGTTGTTCGTTGTTGGAAGGGCGTCGTTTTCACCTAAACTTGTTGTTGAGACGGCTGTCTCTCTCGTATTATTTCCCCGTCATCACAACCACTGCACGCAGCCCAGATAGTGGTCGCCCTTACTTTGCTGATTCAAGTCCATGACACACATTGCACATAATGCAAACAACGCAGTTACGGCGGCACGAGCAGCCAATCGGTACATGACAGAATCATGTTGAAGCTTAGTTGATGCTTGGCTCTAGATATGTGGTATAATCGTGGGGGAGAAATGCTGTGCAGCATACAAAATGAAGCCTCTTACGAGGAATCCGCCCCTTCCTCCCCCGCCACTCCTCGGGCAAAAGTGACCCCATGAGAGTCATTCTCTTTTTATTGTGTCATCCGTCTTTTGAAAATGCTCATCAACTTGCTCCGTTCGCTCTTAAGGCAGATGATTCACTGAAGTTTGAGAGGGGAAGTCAGCACCGACTAAGCCACATGTCACCCAGATAGCACCCACAGATTAAATACATGCGTGCATTGCAATTTTTGTTCTGCAATATTTTGGTCGGAAATGATTGAGTTGGAGCCCGACGGACAGCTCACCTCACATAAGCAGCAGGATGAAAACGGACTAAGTCATTTTTTCTACAGGTCGGGACTGACTTTGTGGCTCACTAGTAGGAGATTAAGTCGTAAGCCGTTCAAAAGCTATCCATAAGGTGGAAAGAAGAGCTTGGAACGAACTAATCATTCCAAGCTGATTGCCGTTGATCCAATAATCCAATTCTTCAGTGCTGTCGGGACGTTTGTGCTGGGACATGAAACACCAAAATAATCCCATCCCGTCAAACTCCAGACTTGTGAGGCATGGCGCAATTCAATGGCCTCCAAGCCCAGCAAAGTACTTGAACCCATTTCAGAGTTAGAAACGTCGGTCAATTTACTCATGCATCACTTCATAAGTTGCGTGGAGAAAGCGCTGACCGAAAGTTGTATTTGCCCCTTTCTCACTCACTTTTGCGGTGGCAGTGACTAGTTCTTTTTGCCGTTTCTACATCCCTCTAGAACTATTGCATGCAACCTGCGTCCTCTAGGACTTGCATACGAGGGGGAGCCTTCCAACAATAAATTGTTGCCTATTCACCCCTTATTCATTGTCCGAGTTTTACTAGCGACTTTGACAGTTTTTTTTACCAGGCAAAGTCCCCGGACGGCCCACACAGGGCCAGGAGGAGGGGGGGAAGGAGGATAAAAGAGGAGGTCAGCGGGAACGCTACACATAGAGTGTCCGCATATCTTGCCGCGGTTGACCAAACCGAAGATCATGGGGACGAGCTTCCCCACGGACCATACTCGTGTACACCCGTAGGATGTTACGTGCCCCATTGCCGTCCCGAGACACAAAGTGTTCAAAGGTGTCACACCAACAAAGTCCTCGTATGGCCCGCCCATGACCTCCTCCTCTGCCTCGTCCTCGTCCTCGTCCTCGTCCTCCTCCTCTGCTTCCACCGCCTCCGCCCCCTCCTCCTCCTCCGCCTCCTCCGCCTCCGCCTCCTCCTCCCCTTTCCCTTCCT
>Ga0160420_100250_pt1 | contig 28549 bp, 38 predicted proteins | sample CelAP2metagpilot_FD_108197 | JGI IMG/M metagenome (GOLD analysis project Ga0160420, IMG submission 108197) | Phycosphere-associated microbial communities from algal ponds in Kailua-Kona, Hawaii, USA - Cellana AP2-5-5 metagenome pilot | ecosystem: Engineered > Artificial ecosystem > Aquaculture >... | reverse complement strand
ATCGAAGCAAGTCTTCGACAGGAGAACTGAGTGGGGATCTGGATGCGTATTCGATCTCTCGGTCACACGTACCATTCCGTCCTCAGCCCCTGGTGCTCTCTTGTCAACTGCGCATGTGTTTATGGCAGGAGATGTCGAGAAGCTCTCATCTCCAAGAATGCATTGTATTGCAAACAAACATGCAAAACAATCCTTCTAAGATGTCATGACGAAACAGAACTGCTGTGCTCACACACAGTTTTCTGCTTCTCATGAAGAAAGGACAAGGGAGGAATCCAGGGCGCCTTGTGATGGGCAGCAATACAGCCAGCATCTCAATCGCAGAAAGAACGTAATGGGAGTTGAACTGCCGTGAGAATTCCTGACTGAATAGACAACTGTTCTGATTATGAATGTTTTTATGTACTTTATTGAGTTCAAAGGGAATATATTGAGGACAGTCCGTGTAAGGACATGGTGGCGTTGCGAAATGAAGAACACGGGCCTTACGTGCCCTGCTTTTTCGTTGCCATCTGTATTTTTTTTACCACGAAGACTTTCGCAGGCACGGGCTAGATTTAACATAAGGTGAATGGGATGACTATCAGTTATCTCTTCTGCACCTATTTTTCTGGTTTGTTGTTGGCGGCGGGGCATGCCTGCGATGTTGCTCGCGCCCAAGGACTGCCAACGCCAAGGCAGATACTCCTGAAAACCCAAGTGCTTTCTTGTCTTTTTACCACACACATCCCCACAGAAACACAACAACATGGTAATCGTTACCACAAGAAACAGAGCCATCCGACGCTAGCCTTGGTCCTATTCTTGGGCAATCTATTAGTTTCTTACCCCACTGTCGGTCACCATGATACTGCCGCAGCAAGAGGGTGTGCTGGTCCTGGAGCGACTTAACTCATGCCTCCATGGCCTGTCAATAATCCCATGCTCACACAGGCATTCCGGTCTCACTCTTCTGCTCCCCTCCTCGGCTGTGGCCACGCCTTTTTCGCAGTCAAAAGTAGAAGCCCGTGCCATAGTAACGCATCATGCAGCAGCAGGACGAGGACGACTTGGAGCTTTCTCCTGAGGCCTTGGCGGCCCTGACTGAGTTTGCCGTGCAGGTCCGTGTGTCTGGATTTAAATTTTGTGATGCGCATATACACGCTGCGCTTCCAACCGTCAGTCCGATTGTGTGCATGCCCTTACGTAGCTAGTCCGTGAGGGTGCCTTTCCCTATCCTGTTGTCCCCGAACATCTTCTGTCCTTCTTACCACTTCTTACCAGCCAGAGCGTTTAGCTCACGTCAGCCACATACTTACGAATTCATATAATATAGCATGGCCTCGTCGACACGGCCGGAGTGGCCAACGCCACGGACCTGCGCAAGACAGTACAAGAAAGCTGTGCGGTGGTCGATCGGGAGGAATGCTTTGAGTATGTCTATGGTGACAAGTTAGAACAAAAGAGCAGCAGCAGCAGCAATAGTAGTCACAGCAGCAACATGCCGCAAGTCGTCAATCTCCGCTTGTATGGGTGGAAGAGGGAACTGGGTCAGCAATTGGACAGCACGGGCTTGACCATGTGGAGGGCTGGAGAGGACTTGGGTCGGTACTTGTGGGAGAAACGCGTGACGCTCTTCGGGGGAGGTCAGCAAGATATGCTGCAGGAGCAAGGTGGACGACATGTTTTGGAGTTAGGGTGTGGACTGGGGCTTTGTGGGTTGCTGGCCTCGCTGTTGAATCCGAAGGGAGTAGTGGTTCTTACGGATGGAGACGAGCTGACGATGGAAAAGCTGGCGGTGAATGTGGAGGAGAATACGGTGAGGAATGGTTGTGCTGTGATGGCAAGGACGTTGCTATGGGGGAATCACCAAGAACTTGTAATTGAATTCCCGGATTTGTTTGATTTGGTGCTAGCTGCTGATGTAATATATGAGGAGGCAGCAATAGTGCCGTTACTTCAGACAGTGGTGGCCACCTTGAAGGAAGGACCGGAAGCCCTATTTTTATTGTCATTTGCTCGGCGGAATGTGAGTATAGAAAAGGTGCTAAAGGCGGCACAGAAGATGGGATTGGTCTGTGAGGCGGATGAGAGCTTCGTGTGTGGCGTGAAGGGGGAGCATGTGTATATCATTCGTCGGGCTCGGCAGCAACAGTCGCACAACTAACGACTGAAACAGCAGGAGCAAGGGGAAGACAGACACCACCGGTAGTGCTAAGAGTGGTAGTATAAATAAAAGGGAATGACCAATAGGCATTTTTCTACCTCACACACAAAGCGAGACTAACTAAACGAAGAATGAGGGGGAAGCGAACGTCGATGAGTATGAACAGATAGTTCTCTCCTTGTCGTTGCTTTCTCTTGCTTTCCTCTTTATTTTGCGTGTTCTTTTCTTCCTGCTTGATGATTCTGAGTTTCCAATACAAAATCGTGTGCTTCTCTTTTTTTATCTTTCAAACTGCTGTAATAAATACCTCAAGAAAAAGACCCCTCCTCCCTCCTCTCCTCCCTCTCTCCTTCCCTTCCTCCCTCCTTCCCTTCCTCCCTTCCCCCGTCCCTCGGCCTCTACCACGCCACCCGCTCACTCACCGGCACAGCACCTACATGCCGCAGCCAGCGAGACAAATGAGGGTAGTTGCCTTTGTCCACCCCACCATTCCCCCCCTTATCCTTCTGCATGTCAATCACAGCAGCCGCCACCATGTTATCTTCTTGACTGGGCACAAACCCTTGGATGTAACTTCGTGTTTGCATGTATGCATTGAGATTGACCAGATCCGGCTTTCCGCTTCTATCGAAGAGAGGACCCTTGATACTCTCCACTGCTACTGCTACTTCAGACCCTCCATTCCCTCCTTGTGCGCTTGGCGCTGCTGGTGCCTCTGCAGCTGCCTTCTTTTGGACCGATGCAGACGCCTGCTTTGCTCTTGCTGCTTGCTGCGAAGCTGCCTTGCTGTTTGTTTCTCCTACTTCCCCTGCTGCTGCTGAATTGGGAGCGGCAAAATCCTTCCCGGTGATGGACTTGAACTTTTCTTTCAAAGAGAGGAGATCGGCGATGTGGGGAGCTAACGCTTGCTTGTCTCTCTTAGCGGCCTTGAGCTTTCGGATCTCCTCTCCCTTCGCTGCAATCGCCTCTGCGATCTCGGCCGCTTCGTTTGTGAAGCCATTGGAGGGAGGGAGGGAGGAAGGGGTGGAGGTTGAGGGAGCCTTGGCGGCAGTGGCGGCCGGCTTCTCGGCATGGACGGTCCCTGGAGGGGCGTACTCTCCTCCGGTCACCTTTTTGTACTCACTTTTGAGGGCAAGCAGTTCGTTGACCGCCGATTGGATGGTCGCTTTATCTGCCTTCTTCGTCTTGAGCTGACGGATCTCTTCGCCCTTGGCCGCGATGGCCTCCCCCAATTTCTCCGCTTCGGAAAGTACTCCTCCTGCTGCTGGCTGACCCTTGCCAGCAGCAGCAGCCGCCACTGCTGCTGCCGTGCCCTTCGCCGGGACCGCCACCTTCTTCGTCTTCTTATCAGCAGCCTTGGCTGTGGCACCATCCTTGCGTGCTTCGCGGACAAAAGGCAGGAAAGTCAACCCGCCCATAAATGGAACCAGGACCTCAGGCACCCTCACACCCTCCGGGGTCTGGAAATTCTCCAAGATGGCACAAATTGTTCGAGTGCAAGCGCACAACGTCGAATTGAGCATATGCACGTACTTCTTCCCCTCTTGTCCTACTTTCTTCGCGCCACACCTAATTTCCATGCTTCGACTCTGGTAGTCCGTGCAATTCGAGCACGAGACCAACTCCCGGTACGTGTCATAACCCGGGAACCACCCCTCCAGATCAAACTTCTTGATCGCCGCATTATTAAGCTCCCCACTCACAATATTGACCACCCGATACGCAATCCCCAGACTCTGGTAAAAATCTTCCGCCGCCAAGATCATCTCCTCTTGTATCTTCTGACTCACCTCCAAATCCCCTTCGCAAACTACAAATTGCTCGACCTTATCAAATTGATGCACCCGAAAAATGCCCCAACAATCCTTCCCATGTGCCCCCGCCTCCTTCCTAAAACACGTTGACACGCCGCCATACCTCAATGGTAGGCTCTTCTCCTCCAACCACTCCCCCTTGTGAAAACCACACAAAGGCTGCTCGCTGGTCGCAATGAGGTACTTGTCATCATCCCCACTCACCTTGTACAACTCCTCGTCAAATTGTTCCAATTGCGCCACCCCCGCCATCACATCCTTGTTCATAAAATACGGTGGCTGCAGCACGCTATACTCCCTCGCCCTCAGAAATGAAACCCCATAATTTATCAGAGCCATATTCAGCAATAACCCCGCATCTCGCAAGAAATATCCTCGATGACCTGCCACAGCACTCCCTCGCTCGGGCTCAAAACCACCAATGCGCCAAAGCAAATCGTGGTGATGCAGTAGATCATCCCCCGTCACAGGTGTGCCCCATGTGCGGACCACCTCGGTGTCTGCTTCTTCGTCTTGAGAGACAGGGACTCTTCGGAGGGAGGGAGGGAGGAAGGGTGCGAGGGAGGGAAGGAAAGAAGATGGTTGGTGTGATAGGCTGGAGAAAATACCCCTGCTCAGAGTCGTAGTAATTTATTCAGATGTAACCACGCATCAGGAAGAAAGAAAGGGACTTACGTGTCATCCACAATGTTCCCAATCTTCGGCAGGAGCCGATCAAGCTCGTCCTTGGCCACCTTGACCGCCTTGTCCATCTCCAGCACCTTTTTATCGTAATCCTGAATTTGGACCACCAAGTCCTTGCACTCTTGCTTGGCTTTCATTTTCTTCGAGACCTCGGCTTGCACAGCATTGCGGGCCTTGCGTGTGGCCTCAGAGTCGTTGATCAGCTTGCGCCATTCCGCGTCCTTGGCTAGCACCTGCCGTACAAGGAAGCGGAGACAGGGGGTAAAAGCACTTCAGTACATATATGCGAACATACATTATGTTGATAAGGCACGGTTGTTTGCATGCGTGCGCGGTGTGTGTGTGTCATGTGCATTCCCCTGTCCCCCTCTTTTCTCACCTGGTCCACGAGTTCGACGGACGCGAAGCGCCTGCGTTGGGACTCACGCACAAGGTCCGGGTCTCCCCCGCGATCGGCCCGCAGCAGGTTGATGTCAATAGGCATGTGCCCGGGCGGCTATCAGTGCTTGGTTGACCTGACCTGTGGTGTGCAATGGAGGTTGATGGCGTTGAAACGTTGCTGATTTCTTCCTCGGCGAAAGATGATGATGTCTGCGTGAGCACGGCTTTTAAGTGCAGACTCGCTCCCGAAAAACCGACTGCTACGAAGGGGGGAAACCATGACATCCTGTCGTCTGGTAGACAATACTATGTGTGGGTGGGATGAGCCGGTGGCAAGCGAGTTGTCACAGAAAAGCCTGCGCAAGAAACCTCGCGTCATCCAAGGCCATTTTCACTCAGATGACAGAGAGCCCCTTCCTCCTCGCCCTTCGCAATGTGAATCACTCAAAAAAAAAACATGCGTTCAGAAAGGCATGGATTACACCGCGGAGTCGTGGAATCGTTTCAAATGGGCTTGTCGTAGCTGTTGTTTTGTCGCCATTGCTCCAAGAAGGCATCGCAACCTTTCCCTACCTATTTACATGCAAGCTCATCTCACAACTTCACCTTCCATAAGACCAACCCAGAGCTAGACCACCAAGCATGCCAAGAAGATCGCGAAAGCTGCAGCTGGCTGCAACCGCAGCGCTGCTAATGGCTGCCCTTGTCTTGGCTTTTCTGCCTTCCGAGTCCTGGGCGTTTAGACTGTCAGCGCCGCTACGCCCCCTCTCCTTTGTTCCGTTTTCCCCCTTCACCTCCTCCACCCCGTCAGCAATGCTGCAGGACACCCAGCGAAATCGTCTCTGCACCATACATATCTGGCCTCACTCCTCTCGTCGGCCGAAAACGCAACTCGGCGCAGGCAACTTGCCTCAAGCAGAACAGCTCGCCATCCCCCCTCCAGAGAAGGTCCTCGCCGCCGTCGAAAAAGCCGGCGGTCGAGTCACGGTTCAAGACGTCGCAGCGTTGGCCGGTGTCGACCTCTTAACTGCGCAGAAGGGGCTGGTCAAGCTGGCGGCGCTGGTGGAGGGTGATCTGGAAGTGGGGAAGGATGGAGATTTGGTTTACAACTTCCCGAGGAATTTTCGGACTGCTCTGAGGACACGATCGATTACGCAGCAAGCAAAGGAGCTTTGGATTAAGGTATGGCCGTCGTTGTTTTACGCAACAAGGGTGTCTTTTGGTTTGTGTTTAGTGTTGTCGATCGTGTTGGTCTTTGCAACCATTACCTTTGCGGGGTCCGCGTCGCAAGAGGGAGATCGCGACGATGACCGAAGGAGGGAGAGAGGGGGAGGGTTCGGAGGAGGGATGGGAATGTACTTTGGGCCTAGCCCGTTTGACTTTTTTATGTATCGGCCGTATGGTTATTACTACGGCTATGGAGGGCAGAGGCAGAGAGGAAGAGATGAGGGGGCGCCGGTGGAGATGGGGTTTTTGGAGAGTTGTTTTTCATACATTTTTGGGGATGGAAATCCAAATGTGGGGCTGGAGGAGGTGAGGTACACGGAGATTGCGGGTGTCATAAGACGGAGTGGAGGAGCAGTGGTGGCGGAGCAGCTAGCACCTTATCTTGATGTGCCAGCGCCGAAGGATCCCACGGGCTATGCGATGTCGGGAGGAGGGCCTCTGACTGCGGTGGTAGACGAATCGTTTGTCTTGCCGGTTCTGACAAGATTGAATGGTCGGCCGGAAGTCACGGCAGAGGGAGAGATTGTGTATGTTTTCCCTGACTTGATGACCACGGCGGCGGCCCCGGGGGGAGAGGGAGGAAGGGAGATGCTGAATGCGAACTGGGCGAGGCAAGAGAGGGTGGATGAGGAGGTGAGGGGGTATCAGGGGTTGACGGCATTTGAGTTGAGGGAAGCTTTGCAAGCGAAGCGGGTCCCAGTGCAAGATTGCTTTGACAAAGCGTCGTTGCTTGAACGACTCAAAGGCTTTCTTCTCTCCGCTCCTTCGACTGCACAAGCTGTTGGCACTGCTTCCTACCTCGAAGAGAATCCCATTCCCTTCTCACTCGCCCCTGGGACCAACCGATTATTTGCTGGTATTTTGGGGGTGGCAAATTTGGGGGGGGCGATCGTGTTAGGCGATGTATTGAGAAACTATGCGTCTGTCTACGGAGCAAACACCCCCTTGCCGGGTATCCTTGGGTTGAGCCAAGCCCTCTACCCCGCCCTCCTTGTGTACGCGGTCGGATTCAACCTGATCCCTTTCTTGCGTTCTCGGTGGGTCAACGCGAAGAATAAAGAAATTTTACAGCGAAACGAGGCAAGGCAAGCATGGGCGGTGATTTTGGAGAGAGCTGTTGGGCCACTGTACGAGAAAATTTTATCGGCAAGACATTACCGATCTAAAATGAAGGTGGTGAGGAAAGAGGATATGACGTACAGTAGCTCGGGGAGTATGGCAGAGCGGCAGGGAATGGATAAGATGACAAAGGATTTAGAGGATTTTGATAGGCAATTTGAGGAAAAAGATATGAAGAGGGGAGGAAAGACGTTGTAGAGAGGGAAGGGAGGAAGGAGGGCTCATGTACAACACGGGATAGAGAAAGGGTGGCAGACGCACAGAGACATATATCCACACACATTGTGAGAGAGAAAGAAATTAAAAAGGAAAGAAAGCAGAAATAGTGAAAGGAAAGAAACCACAGTAATTTGAGAAAAAGATGTAGACACGGAAGTAAGTGCTGTGAAGGAGCAGTAGAAAGCATTTCTCTATTCTTATTTTTTCCTGCTTTTATTTTGTCAATACAAGCAAGGGTGAATATTTGCCTAGATTTTTGTTTCTGCTCCCTATTTGGTTTCCCTATCCTCATTTATTTGTGTCGCAGTTAAAATGAAAGAATTTTTTTTTTAAATAAAGCAATGATTTGGCCCTTTCATTCATTCTATTTGGTACCGCTTCGCTTTTTTGTTTACATAAGAATGACTTTGCGCGGTGCAGGTCAAGTACCCTTAGGAAATCTTGTACACCAAAATAATAAAGCAACAGTAATCTCAATGACTAAGCAAGTATCTCAAGTGCGTCAATTGATGCTTCATAAATGTCGTTGCTGGTGCTACTTTCGCTGCTGCTTCCTGCCGCTGCTGCTGCCGCTATGACTGCTTTCATCACACCATTCATCCAAATCCGAGGTCGTCCAACAGAAAGAAATGGGGAAAGCGGCAGCAACAAGGAGAGGAAGAGGACAAGGAGGACGAGGAGGAGGTAATGGCCGCGGAAATAGAGGAAGGTTTATTATTTATAACAATTGCTATGTACAATCAAAATGGCGCAGCTGGCGGCGAGGAAGACAAGATAGAAGACAATCAAAGAAAGATATAAAAATCTAATCTTTGCCATCTTCAAGTTAATGCCTCTCTTCTTCCCTTCCCCATTTCTCCTCCCTCCCTTCTATTCTCCTTCCCTGTCATTCTCCTTCCAAAAAATAAACTCCGATCTTCCTCTCTTTCTCTCCCTCTCGCTCTCGCTTACTTACCCAAAGAGATTATGCGTTCAAAGATAAGAGTTGTTATCGCAAGAGGAGCCATGATTTCGACTGAATCAATTGGGGTGATGATAATACACATGAAGCTCAGATAGGTCCGCACCAAAAACTCTATCCCCGAGACATTCAGACCCACCCTCCTTCCTCAACACAAACACACGCTCGCTCGCACACGCACACACATACAGTACCACACACACACACACACACACACACACACACACACACTCTCACACACACACTCACACACACACACTCTCTCTCACACACACTCTCACTCACACACACACACACATACACACACACACACACACACACACACACACACACACACACACACTATCCCAGCTCAAACACCGTCCAAATTCTCAAGGATGAATCGACTCCTGGTACGCCACCCCATCATTCCCCTCGCTCACCAGCGCCGCCGCGGCAGCAGCAGCCGCCGCCAGTATCCTATTCTCCTTCTCCCTCCTCACAACCAACCTTTCAATGGCGGCCTGGATATCTGCCATGGGTAAATACACACCAGGCGCCCCCGGCTTCGAGGTGAATGAGCGATCCCCCACTACCACTTCAAAAACTCCCAGCTTCTTCCCACCCCTAATTTCGGTGACGCCCAGGATGGTCTTGCGAATGGTGATATTCCCAAATCGCTCCTTCAGCACGCGGCAGACGCCCGTATAGAGGCTTTTATACCCAACTCCGCCCGTGTATTTGATCAGGATAGGGACGACATCTCCATTCCCTTCTCCGTAAGAATATGAGCTGCTGCTGCCTTCACTTGTTGATGATTGCGGTGGGGAGGCTTGCTGCTCGGATTCAGGGGAGGAGGATTCGGTTCGGTGGAGAAAGGTGGGGCCAGAGTCGTAGGAAAGGGGGCTAGCGTTCAGTCTTGGTTTCCCATTGCTGCCGCTGCTGCTCCTGCTGCTCCTGCTGCCGCTGCTGCGACGTAGGCGGGTGCCACCCATGCCTAAGTTGCGGAGGAAAGGAGGAAATATCCACAGGAGGGTCTTGATAGATTTTCGTGGCGAGGATAGCCCGGGTAGTCGCATGGCGCGCGTGATGAGGAAGGAGGTGGTGTCTGCTGTGGCCGAGATGCGCGGAGTCTGTCATATGACGATTTTGGACAATGAGAGAGTGTGAGAGATAATCGGGTTTTTTAGCGTGCCACAACGTGAGCACAGCATGGGAGAAAGCACACTCAGTAGACACCCTCCTTTATTTCACGGCCTAAAGTTAACCCTGGACATAATCGTAGTGTGTGCTTGTGTGTACGTACCAGGTGGAATGCGTTCGCGCCCACGCCGAGGAAGGCCAAGGCCGCGACGTGAAGAAGCAAAAAGGCAAGGCTCCCCCCCCGTGAGATTAGCTGCGGCCTCGTGGTCATCTTGGCGGTGCCCTCACCGTGCTGCTACTGATTGCCAACGCCGCCGGCGCGCGCGTGCCTGTGTCAATGTGGTTAAACGTGTGGGTGCGTGCGTGATAATGCAAGCAGCGAAATCGAATGCGCCACAGCCATGACGGGGCACTTTTTCTGTCATGTCCACCCTGTCCACGGGCAACAGCCTAGGCCAAGAACCACCAAACAAGCATGAAGGATAAAGTAGGGTTGAAGATGGGTGCCTGTGCTTATTTGCCCTGGCCGCAATCCACACTGGCGTGGTCGAAGAAGTGCTCCTCCGGCCGGCTTTTCGCATCTGTTGTTTTAATACGGTCAGGTGTCATGGCGCCAATGCCACCGTGGGCCGCGGGTCGGAACTCTCCGCCTTGCTTGATGTCCTCTGTCCTTTTCTACGCAATGCAAAAAGCACGCAAAGATTCCGGCAAACCCAATGAATTTACACATCCTGTCTTTCCTCTTTGCATTTGCTATAGCAAATTTTTGGTTCATGTTCATTCTTTCAACCTCCCAATCCTTGCCCCTTTCACTCTCTATCTCTATTGGCCCAATTCTGTTTTCCTTGTCTCACCCTCCAGGTCCATCTTGAGAATCATTTAAAGCTTTCCCTCAGCCCGCTGCTTCAAAAACCCCTCCGCCACGCCCAAGTCCTCGGGTGTGGTCAGCTTAATGTTCGTGTACTCGCCCATAGTCAGCTTCACCGGCAAGCCCACCTCCTCAACCATAGAGACATCATCCGTCACCTCCAATGCGTTTTCTCTAACATACTCAAAGGCTTTGGCCAAGATGTCTGGTTTGATCACTTGCGGGGTCTGAATCTCCCAAAGCCGAGAACGATTGATGGTCCTTAGGACGAATTCACCATCTTCAGACTCCTTGACGGTCGCTTTCATAGGCACACCCAACACGGCCGCGCCGTGCTTAACTCCATCTCGCAGAGAGGCCAAAACAGCGGCTTGTGAGACTAGAGGACGGGCAGAATCGTGAATGCAGACGATGCTAGCGTCTGGAAGGGTCTGGCAGAAGCCATTGAGGACGGAGTCTTGTCGTTCTCTGTGGGAAGGGAGGAGAAAGGGAGAGTAAATAAATATATATAAATGAATGGTAATAATAAAAATCTTCTTACTTTCCAGGGTCCGCAAACACAATGCGGGGATCCGTCTCCTGCAGGAATGCGAAATCCTTGCGGTAGCTCTGGTCCAGGACAATTACAATCCTGTTTGTATTGGTTATCGTATGGAAGGGAAAATGGGAAAATGAGTGAATCGGCACTTGATTTTTTTTCTTCTCTTTCCAATGCCAGGGAGGCGCAATACTGCCTCCCATCCGTCTTGTCAGTATCTCGTAGTTTTCGTCGTCAACCCTCCTCGCGCATTTCTATCGTCCTTATCCTTGACTCTCCCTGATCTTCATGCTCTCTCCTTCTCTCCACTCCCTCCCTCCCTCCCTCCACCCTTTCCCCTTCGCACGCACCGGTTAATCCCTGGCAGGGTACTGAATATCTCAAGCGAGTGCAACAAAACCGGCTTACCCAATAACTCCAGAAATTGTTTCGGTCGGTCGGCCTTCATGCGTTTGCCCACACCACCAGCAAGAAGCACAACAGAGACGCCTTCGATTGTTGCCTGATTTTGTTCACAGTAAAGTGAGAGAGGGTTGGGAAGATAGAGTATTAGGCCTCATCCTGCGAGCTGCAAAAAAGAATGGACTCCACGTTGAAGAAATCAACGGAGAAAATGCATGTCCAGGAGAAGCGCTCGGGCCTGCAACTGTGGCAGAAACTTGGTTTACCTCCTCCTCCTCTCATGGGAGAGCCTTTACCTGCTCGCCCGCAGCCATGCGTAAGGCACCGTCCGCTCTTCTACGTACGATCATCGCCATCTTCGTCGTGGGAGCGAAGAGGCAGAAGGAGGAGGTGGCGGCCGGAAAGTGGAAAAACGCCCAAGTCTGGGGCAGGAGGAGGAGGAGGAGGTAGGGAAGGAGGCTGTATAGGGGAAACAGGGAGCGGGCCATTGCTTTCCTCATTCGGTTTGGGATAGAATAAAAATCGCAAGCACTCCACCGCCTGTGGTTGGCAAAGAGATAAAGGTAGTCGATGAGTCAATCCACGGCTGCGTGCAATATTCGTGTTGTGTTGTTGGTGGAAAGAAAGAGGCACGCCTAGGCTTGGACCTGCGCCGTTGCTCGCGACTCGCGGATTCGCGCGGGAACACCGGCCCTTCTTTGGAACGAAGGTCACTTTATGTGACACACCACATACAGCCCCCTACACACACCACTACCACCGGCAACTTGCAGGATAAGTACAAGATGCAGGAGTGAGTGAGAAGCAGCTGTCTGGCTTAGATGAGGCGCATTGGCATGTTTTTGACGCCGTGCGCTTCCTCCTCCGAGGAGTTCCTCTTCACTCTCGCTTCTTCCACCGCTTCGCTGCTTTTCCCCCTTTCGGCACATTGACCTTTGGGGCCTTGTCGATGTGTTGTGACTGTGTGACGACTGAGTGGATGCCTGGTTGGATGTATATGAGAATGGGAAAGTAGATGGTCGCTATGCGCAAATGGGACGGGGATGGGCTCGAGACGAAGTGTTGAAAGTGGTGGTCCTGCGCGCCTACTCCTCGTTTCTTCTCCTCGTCCTTCCTCCCTCCTCATGCTCATGCAATAGCTCCTTACGAGTCCGTGCTAGCCTTGTTCACGTCCTTCCTCATCCTTTCTACGAGCTCCTGATGCCGTGCTTCTTGTCCACCCCACTCACTTCTTCCTCTCTCCCTCCCCCGCCCTATCCAGATCTCGACCGCCTCACAACTACGGCCACCATGGCACCCGCCCGCGAGGTGACCCCCGGAACAGTCGCCAGGATCCACGCGGGTCAAGTCAAGTTTAATCCTTGCGTGCAAGTCGTGGACGTGAAGAAAATTCAGTCCAATCCGGGTCAGAGCACGGGGCAAGACCGCTACCGGCTCATTATCTCAGATGGTACCCACTACCAACAAGCCATGCTCGCCACGCAGCTGAACGAGCTGGTCATTTCCAACCAGATCGAGACATATTGTCTAATCTCTTTGGTGGACTTCATCTGCAACGAAGTTCAAAACAAGAAAATTGTCATCATCCTTAAATGCGAGGTTGTAGATGCCTCGCTTGGCTACAAAATCGGGGATCCGGTCGAGTATGGCAAGGCCGGCGCTGGCGGCGGCGGTGGAGGAGGGAGAGTAGCAGCAGCTCCCTATCAGTCAAAGCAGGAGGCTCCTTCCCTCAACACCATAGCCGGTGCGTCTGTCCCCTACAAGCCCGCTGATCCCTCCCACGGAGGCGGCGGTGTGAGCGGTGGTGGGTATCAATCTAACCCTTACGGGGGAGGGGGAGGATATCGTGCTCCTGCCGGTCCGGTGGTGCGTGCACCGATCAACCAGTCCATCATTCCTATTGGAGACTTGAACCCGTATCAGAACCGGTGGGTGATCAAGGCGCGCGTCACGGCCAAGACGGACATCAAGAGGTGGAGCAATGCCAAAGGAGAGGGGACGCTCTTTTCGATCGACATGCTCGATGAAGGTGGGGGAGAGATGCGCGCCACCTTTTTCAAGGAGGCATGTGAGAAGTTTTACCCGATCTTGGAGCAGGGTCATGTCTATACGTTCTCAGGGGGGAAGCTTAAGGTGGCTCAAAGGCAGTACAGCTCGATTCGGAACACCTACGAAGCAACATTTGACAGCAACTCGGAGATTTTGGAGGTACCGGATGACAAGAACATTCTAACGGCTGTGTATGCGTTCAAAAAAATTGAGGAGTTGGAGCAGACACCGCCGAATTCCACCATTGACTTGATTGGTGTGGTGAAGGCATTTTCACCGTTGAGCACCATAACGACCAAAAAGGACGGCCGCGAGGTGGCGAAGCGCGAGTTGACGATTTGCGATGACTCGGGGACGGAGGTCCGCTTGACATTGTGGGGGGATAAGGCGAGTAACAATCCGGAGCAGTGGGAAAATCACCCAATTGTGGCGTTCAAGGGTCTTAAGGTGTCTGACTACAACGGGCGCTCGCTCGGGACCATGCCTGCGTCACAGCTGGCGGTTGCGCCGGATCTGCCAGAGGCCCACACTTTGCACCATTGGTGGCATGCCACGGGCGCGACGTCGACGACTACGTCGATCTCGTCAGGGGGCGGGGGAGGGGGGGCTGGAGGGGGGGGGTTCGCCGATCGGAAGGTGTTGGCACAGATTAAGGAGGAGCAATTGGGCTTTGGTGAGAAGCCTGATTACTTGGATGTGAAGGCGACGTTGACTTACATTAAGAGTGATCCGGATCCGTGGTATAAGAGTTGTACAAGCCCGGAGTGTAAGCGAAAGGTGACTGAGCAGATGAATTCGTACTATTGTGAAAAGTGCCAGAAGGAGATGCCGGAGTGTGCGTATCGTTATATCTTATCCTTGTCTGCGACTGATCACTCCGGGTCTGTCTACTTCTCGTGCTTTGATGACCATGCAAATGTGTTGTTGGGCAAGTCGGCGGAGGAGCTTCATTCGTTCAAGTCTTCTGACATGCAAGCCCGTTACGATGCGACCTTCCAAGAGGCCAACTTTGGGACGCATATTTTCCGTTTACGTGTAAAGGCCGAGCAGGTAAATGATGAGCAGCGCGTGAAGAATACGGTGATGAACGTTCGTCCTGTGAACCTGGTGCAGGAGAGCCGGGATCTAATTGCGGCGATCAAGGCGTATAATTAGAGCGAAGGAGGGAGTGTTGGAGGAAAGGCGGAGGGACGCGCGATGTGACAAAGCACTTAGTTAAGGTAAAAGAAATAAAAGATGAAACGATGAAAAGAGTTCGAGATGCGGAAAAAGAGGATCCATACATGGAGAAATTGGATGCGTGAATTGTGTACCGTAGGGGAACGAAATGACGAGGAAAGTAGAAAGATGAAGCACGGGCTCGACGTTGAGTTAGATGAGACGCAGAAGGTCAAAAAGAAGCAAGAAAGACAAGGGTGCAAAAACGTTGAGGGGGGCGGAAAACGAGTGTCTGTTCTCCTCTCCGCTCTTCCTGTTGTCAGTCACCTCGGAGAGAGGCGTAAATTTGCCTCATGTATCGACCCATGAGAGGCTGTTTTAAATAAATGGTAATTATCTTCAAATTATAACATGTTAGAACGCCAAATAACCTTAGAGCTTGGATTGCCTGGCGCCACTGATACGGCCGTGACATGCATGAGGGGGAGCAAGAATTGGGGAAGAAATTTTCCGACTTAAAGCCCCAAAAGACTGGCAAATTTTTGTCGTCTTGCCTTGAATTGATTATCTCTTAATTTAGGAGCTCGTTTTCTCATTTTGTTTAATGTTTTGACCATTCCCAGGTGTGCTCTTGCTTGCCCGAGGGAACCCGCCGCCCTCCTCCAAGCGAGCCTCAGTGTTACACACCAACATGAAGACCAACCAGGCCCGCATTCACAACACTTTAAACACATCTTGTTAAACTGTTTACTAACTCCAAAGTATTTCAATAGCTTGCGTGAACAGCTTTTGGGTTGCGGAAAGGGCACGAGGATGGGGAGGTTGGATGACCGCTCAACGCTTCGCCATTTTGCGCCGGGACACTCTTGCACACGTAATGACACTCACAGCTACATGTCTTCCCCTTTCCTTCATGTACAGTCTGTCGCCCGTCGCTTGTTCATCGCTTCCCGTGCTCGTCTCTCTGTAGATCAATCTCTTTCCCACAAATCTTACCACCCAGCAGCCATCACTTACTATGGCGACTACCGCACTTACAATCACCAAGCCCGACGACTTTCACCATCACTTCCGAGATGGAGAAGCCTTGGAGGCTCTTGTACCCTTAGTTGCCTCTCGATTTCGCCGCGCGATCGCGATGCCCAACCTGAAGCCCCCCGTCACCACCACAGCCCAGGCCCTTGCTTATCGGGAGCGCCTGATGGCCGCCGTGCCAGCGGGCGTAGACTTCACGCCCTTGATGACACTCTACCTCACAGACCAAACTACAGCGGAGGAGATCTATGCCGCCCGAGACTCGGGCGCTGTGTACGCCGTCAAGTTGTACCCCGCGGGCGCTACGACCAACTCGGACTCGGGCGTCACAGACATGCAGACTATCCGCCCCGCGCTTGAGGCCATGGCCCAGGTGGGCATGCCCTTGCTCGTGCATAGTGAAGTAACGGATGCAAATGTGGACATTTTTGACCGTGAGGCTGCGTTTGTGGTGAGTGTTTTGGGACCCTTGGTAAGGGAAAATCCAGGCTTGAAGGTGGTGATGGAGCATATTACCACTTCGGAGGGTGTGGACTTTGTCATGGCGTGCGGACCCAACGTGGGGGCCACTATTACGCCGCAGCACCTTTTATACAATCGTAATGCCATCTTCCAAGGTGGGCTTCAACCTCATATGTATTGCTTGCCTGTTCTGAAGCACGAGCGGCACCGTCAAGCCTTGCTCCGCGCGATTGCTAGTGGCTCGCCTAAATTCTTCTTAGGCACGGATAGCGCACCGCATCCCAAGACTGCTAAGGAGACTTCGTGTGGATGCGCGGGTTGTTTCTCGGCATTCGCAGGACTGGAGTTATATGCGGAAGTGTTTGAGTCCTTGGGCGTGATGGACAAGTTCGAATCATTCACGTCCAAGAACGGTGCGGCATTTTACGGCTTGCCCGAGAACCAAGAGAAGCTGACATTGCGCAGAGAACCGTGGACTGTTCCTGCTACGTACCCACTGGGCAAAGACGTTGCGGTAGTTCCCTTGAAGGCTGGAGAAGAAATGGCGTGGGCCGTAAAACAGGAATAAACAAATACGACGAGATGCTCTTTCGAAAGAAACAAGAACACATTTGTTATTGGCTAGTTCTGCCTCTACATTTCTGATTATTTTACAAGCTTTGTTAACCTATTCAATCATGAATTTTATCACCCATAGGCATAATTGCTGCCATTTTATACACGTGCGTTGTCTCAATATAGATGTCCAAACACTGAGCGGAACTTGATAGCGTCCCGTTTCGGCAATTCTGCCAACAACTGCCGCTCATCCTTTCCCACATTGTCTCGCATGAATCGGTCGTCTAACTTCATGACAGCGGTGGTATACTCGTGCTCCAAACCTGGGTTCGCCATCAGGTTTGAGATCGGCGCGATGTTGTGCAGCTTCTTGACGTGAAAGTTGGCCGCCAGCTTCAGCAAGACTCGGTAAGAGGAGCCTAAGATAGCCTCAGAGGTCCAACCTCCCTGCTTGTGCTTGAGGGTATAGAACTGGGAGATGACCTCCTTCAAACCGGGACCATCCTTGGCCAACAGCGTCTTGCAGAGTTCGTTGATAGCGTCCAGCTCCTGCGCTGATACGTTCGGGAATAGCTGGTCGACGGTCAAGGGCCCAATTGCATCCACGGATTCAACTGGGCTGATTGCTGCTGCCCCCCAGCCGACAAACTGCTGCCGCAATGTCTCGCTTACGAGAAAAGCCGAAGGGGCGTAGGCAAAGTACTCGGGGGTAGACAGGACTCCAGCGCTGGTAGGTGATGGCGCTGTTCCCGGCGGCGACATTGCTCGATGACCTGTTTGGCGGCGGTTTGAGCAAGCGCTGCTTCAGCATGACCTCCACCTTTTCGCATCGGTTGCGCACGACATCTCCCTCCCAGCCAACCACCACCACCTCATGGAAGAAGAGCATATCAAGCCGTTCCATCGAGTCCTGTCGAAAAATACCGCAGCTGTTCAGCAACTGAAGGGTCTTCTTCTTACGTTCGCACTCGGGCGCACGGAAGTTTGCTACTGCGGCATCGGCCAAAACAGGATCTAGGGAGTCTAGCAAGATCGGAAATGGGATCGACAGTCGTGTGGTGAACCATACCAGATTCCAATACAGCTCTGGTTGGTGCACTCGGGCCCAATCCCGGGTCAGGCACTCCTCCCCATGCTCCAGTAAAAGCTTCTCAAGCCGCATATGGAGAGTGAATGGACTTAAATAGTCCACATGGTCCCCTTCCATAGTCCCTGGACCCAGCCCGGACACCTCCCCGCGCAAATGTAGCCCGTCCGAATTATCCGTCACGCTTGCTGACAGAGATGCGTCCAATGCAGGCGCAACGGAGCAGGCACTCATATTGGCAGGGCGCGCGCTTGCCGAACCGTCCAAAAGATTCAGGACTACCGATTCCGCCTCAGCGACCTCAGTAGATGGGCTCATACTCCCAATTGTGCGGGCCACTTGAGCCTGCGCGGGGCTCAGCGCTACTGCTTCGGTCTGCGACAGTGTTTCTGTGACCGGGAAGATAGACGATGTTGGGGAACTAGGCGTGCCAAAATTTTGGTGATGCTGGTGGTTATAAATTGAATCATCTGCACCGCAAGCCATGACACCGTGTTGGAACGTCTTGATATCATAGTAGAGGCGGGGCACAAGAGGAGTTTCACACTTAGGGCAGAGAAGAAGGTTGTTCGCGAGGTCATCGACCGCATGGGCTAGCAGTAGATCCTGCCGCAGCGTCATGATCTCCTCGTCCAAGGGCATGTACTCGCAATTCACACACAAACAGACCACCCACATCCCTATCACGCCCGCACTATCCAACGTGATGGAGCTTACGGTCGTATTGTGCGCAGAGAGCTTAGATCCCGCAACCCGCCAGTCCAGGCGTGTCCATTTTGCAACACTGGACGATCCCCGGGCTTCTTCGAATCCGCAGTCGCCATGGTAGAGCACGCAAGTAGATTTCTGAAACCTTTCGCGACCGTCCAGCTCTTTAGCGTCTCTGATGTTGAAGGCTCGCATGTCGCCATGTACCAAGCCTGACCGCGCTCCTCCAGCCAGGGGCTGTCGTCGATCTCTACCCGATCCTTGCTCAAAGCGCTGCTCGCCTCTGATGCGCTTCCATCAACTTCCGCTACTGCTTCCCTACCCATCACTGTCGATGCCGCCGTCGCCGTGAACTTGGTGGCATCCTTCTCTGCCAAGGCTTTAGTGTACTGCCCGTACGTTAAGACGTTGATAGTTAGTCCCGAGCGCCGCATGATCCCAAAGATGGCAATGGCAATCTTGCGCGTGGACGAGTGCCCGCACCGCCCGCAAGCTACCAAGAGGGAGCGCCACATAGCTTCGTCCATGTAGCGCTCGAGCTGAAAGTCCAAGAGAAACTGCAAGACACCAATAGCCTGCATGATAATCTTAAGCGGTCGGCCCTTGTACGAGACCCTCGAGGGCAAACACATGAAGTAGATGCCGAAAATCTGCAATGCCAGGTAAATCTCCTTGTCGCCGGTTCCGCCGATCGGTTTGCTCACTACCTGCCAGTCCTTCATGCATTCGGAAACTGAGCGCGCCAGAATCATGCGGTTTCCCTTTTTCAAAAAAATGTCGCGGCGCGTCATTACCTCATGTAAAATCGGTGGCAAGGAAGAGGACGGCATGGCCATCCACTCCTTGTCCAGAAAGATTGGAAATTTCGTGTATGAGAAGCATTGCGGTTGCGATGGCAGTGTTACCACGCTCAACTGGTTGCTTACAGCCCCAGAAGTCCCAGGACATGCATCAGCTTTGCTCAACCCCATACATTCTTCCGCACTGGGACCGGGCATACATTCTTCCGCACTGGGACCGGGAACAGTGATGAAACTGGGAAGCGTATCGGCAAAGAAGCCCGTCGAAGACTGGTGATGCCTCCGTGACGGACTGTTGATAGCGGTAGTGCCGGTCGGCGATGAGGCTGGACATCATCAAAGCCTCGTGGTGTTGTAGCTGTGCGTGCTCTATTCGCTGCTGTTGTTGCATCTGAAGTTTTTCGCGCCGGGCCATGGAGGCCACAGCCTGGTGAATCAGCAACGGCGATCCACAAGCCGAATCTGAAGTCCACAATGGCGCGCCCTTTGGACTCACACTGAGATCATCGAGGCACTGTCGCCCATTCACCACGATTTCAGAACCAAAACCGCCACTTCTATCACCCGCACCCCCAGTAGCGGCGGCCGCGACTGTCACGACATCTGTATCCTTGCGCTCCTTCAATTCCTGCACACATGTCTCGAAGAACATCAACCGGTCCACCGCATGACTGTGCTCTGTGCGCTGCTGAACCAAAGCCGCAAACATCTGCGTCAAGACTATCTTGTCCAATAACGGCTTAGCGGTCTTGTCCGCCGACGCGACAAAACCCGAGACGTCAAATGCGCCAAATACGCCATTGTGTGTTGTATCCCCAATCGTGCCTCCGTCCGCGCTCCGATTGTTTCCTTCCTGTGAGTTGAAAAATCTGATGTAGATTCCCAACAGTTCGCACATGAACACTAAGAAAGCGTCCCGAGCAACTTCCGGATTCAGATGAGGCATGTTCGCCGGTCCGTCCTCTAGGTCCGACCCAGGCACCCCCGGCAATTCAAACGCGGAATCCCGTTCGCGCAGAGCCTCGGCCGACTTAACTGTGACTGCAGCGCGCTCCAACTCCATCAGTAGCTTCTCGCGCAAGGTCTCCAATAAGGGCAAATTTTGTATTATTGCAATATTGTCTTGCTTGCCCTCTGCGTCCACGATACAGTCGTGATCCAAGTCTACCACAAAGAGGGAGTCTGAAAGCTGGGGTAGGACCCAAGAGTCCGTGGAGCCCTCGGTATAGATTCCGATCAAGAAGGAGTCTGGTGCCTCCAGAATCTCTATCAGCTTGTCAGAAAGGCGAGGGATGTCACCCACTTGAAGGGAAACAGAAAGGTCAGGATGGTCTCGGTGACATCTGTCAGCAATGACGTCGAGGACGAGATAAACAGGAGCCGCTCCTCCACCAATAGCAAAGTAAAGATTTTAAGCACATTGTCCAAGCTTAGACATTGGAATGGCGCCTCGTAGTCCAGGTCCATGAGCGGGAGACTGCGAGCATGAGGGAGTTGCAGCTTGATGGGCGACAATGAAGAGTTCTCAACACGATCGTTGAGGCCCAAGTCCAGATGGATATTTAGGGCGTGCTGTCCGGGAGGAGGAAGAGGGATGTAACGCGTAAAGAAAGCGATATATCGCTCCAGAGGGATGGAGGAAGGAGACAAGGAAATGCGATAGATCTGTTTCAGAAACGAGCGTAACGCGCGATAGAAAGGCAGTGGCTGATGATGCAGATACACTTGGGCGCAAAGAGCCCATGAACATTCCGATCCGAACAGGTGGTATTCTGGAAGGCGGTTGATGACGCACCTGATGTCGATGCAAGCTTTATCATGTCTCTCTCGGACAAGGGCGTGCAGGCGCCGTTATCTGTGCAGATGGGAATACTCGACATTTGTCCAGCATGGTTCGTCGAGCCACAGCGATGGTGGTGTTTATGGTGGTGGACTTTCTGGGACCCTGTCGCGCCGGTAGTCCCCGCGCCTTTTACCATTGTGATCCCCTCATTCTCCTCGTCCAAACTACTTGTCACTGATTCTTCATCATCGTCCCATATCCTACCCATATCGGTGCCTCCACCAGCTCCTCCCGCCTGGGCGGAATGCGGAGAAAAAGAGCCAATCGCGGTTAAATTGTGCTGCTTGGCTTTTAGTGAGTGCAAAACACGATCCGGAAGGAGTTCATAAAATTGAAGGCAGGTCACATGTACGCGATCGCCTTCGATAGAGGTGAAGACAAAGGAGAAATATGAGGGCATGGGTGTGTTATTGCGCTTTTGGTGCTTAAGGACAACGCCGCGAGGGAAGCAGAACATAGGAAGCTCGTCCATTGGCAGAGGAAAATCCTCATGGGTCTCTTCATGCGGGAACCAGTCCAGGGAATGCGCTGTGTAAGGGATATCGCAAAGTCCAGCAGAGGGACCATGACGAAAGGCCAAATATATGTCCTCGGCCGGAAGACCCAACTTGGTCAGGGCCTGGGGTAGAACCGTGTAATCCATCGAAGCGGCATACCCCAGCTTGTACTTGTACAAGCATTAATCTACCAGCATGGGCGGGGCAGAGAAGCAGACGGCTGCTCCATCGATGAGGGCGCGACGCACGGCCAGGAAGAGTTGCTGGGAATCGCCCTTGCCTAGATCCGCTGGGGTGCCACCGACAGTCTTTTCGATCAGTTCAAAGCCTTCCGGCAGAGTTTCTTGACCCTTGTGCACGAGCTTGACCTCTGTAACATAGGATGGGACCCTGTTGTGCCTGCGGCGTCGTGCCTGCGGCGTCGGAAGCAGATGTAAGAGTGCTTGGCGAGTTGGAGCTTACCGCCTTCGGCAGTGTCTTCATTGGCTTGCCCGGGTTTGAGGAGGAGCTCGTAGTTGCCATCAAAGGGAATGGCGTCCTTGGGATGGTTGACGATACAGATGTCGACGATGACATCTTCCAAAGCGCTGTGATAGTATGGTAGGGGTATGGTGAGAGAGAAGAGACGGGATAGGGAGAATAAAAATCTCAGTGATTGAGGTAGATGTACATTACAGGCAAAAGCAAGGAAGGGGATACCAAGAGATCGGACGAAGATGTAGGAATGGATTACGAAAATTAAAATGTGAAGAAAAATACTACATATTCGTACCATAGGCTTATGACAACAGATGTTGTGTACTCTTCCTCTACCCCCATCACGTACCGATGAAGATTGTCAATGGAGTAGGCTTCTTGAACAATTCCATTTTCCAGATCGTCCTCCTTGGGTCCCACCACTGCAAAGAAGTCACAAAGTCGTTCTCGGGCCGCCATCATTCAAAGTATGCAGGAGAAAGTGCGTGGATGTGGATAAAAGTAAGGTAAGACGAGAGCTCTCAGGCGCGCCTGTCCACGCAGCCGAAAGAGAGAGGCACGTCCGCCTAGTGCCGTCGCGGTAGATAGAGCGGCGAACCAGCTTAGTGATGGAGGATAGCAGTCAGATTGATTCCTGCGTGTGCGATGAGGAAAGATATGTCAGAATATATACAAGGGATTGCGGCAATGCGGACCGACGGAATACGATAAAAGAATATGCAAAACAGACAGCTTGCTAGGACAAGCATACCCAGGTTGGTTCCACGCTGCTACTGATTCCATTATGACATGCAAGGTTATGGCATATACAATGATGACTCGCTCTGGAAGCGGCGACCTGGCGTGTTGGACAACATCTCTCTTTCACCTTGCCATCATGGGCCAAGTGCAAACCTGGCCAGTTCGGCCAGACACATGACCCGCACCCACAAATGAGCACCGCTTGCATGATATATATGCGCGTGATCTCAAGTCGTCGATCATTGCCCAGATCATCCCGAGCGCGGTGATCAGGGTGGAAAAGGGCAGACCAGACGATTCCTGCACCCAAAACGGTAAGCGTGGCCCATCATGGACGATTCGCAAGGGACCGCTATCGTCCCACCACCGCCGCCAAGGATAACATCAAGAGAGAAGAATACCTGCTGGATGTGATATTATTTGTCCGTAAGAACAGGTTGTTCTGTAGATCACCGAGTAAAGCACGGACTAGAATTTGGCGTGGACCGTTGGGCGTCTTGACCACCCTCGAATCGCTCGCCTCCTTCAGCGAAGCTGCTTCACCTCCCCTCCCTCGTGGTGGCTTTCCGTCTTCACGTTTTCAACCCCATCCATTTCTCACACACGTATAAAGAGGCAGCACAGACAGGTGGATAAGATAGAGGCCTAGCCAACGCACCGGGCAGCAATTCGCAAAGCGACCACTCCAGCACTCAGCAACCCGACGAACATTACTCATTCTCACTTGATGGTACCAAGTCTCGCCGTGTCTGGACCAGACCGAGTAAGTGCCCTTTAAAGTGCGGAGGGGCAGTGGAAAGGGAAGGAGGGAGAATAGGAAGAATGGATGTGGGTGCGATGCGATCAGGAGGGGACGAAAGGGGAGCTATCAAAGAGGAGGAGAAGAAGGGGGACGAGGGGTTAGTGAAACAGGCTTCCACACACCCACACCTTGGCCTTCTTATTCTCCACATGCTTTCTGCTGCACGTGCTCATTCACATGCACCCGACATATGTCATATACCACCCTCCTTCCCCCTGACATTCACCTCTCGACTTCCTTCCTCTTCCCTCCCTCATCCCTCACTACGTCCAACACACAGATGGAGCAAGGCACGCAAGGTCAGGGCGAACCCCTCTTCTCCTGCCGCATCGATAACGCTAAGGTGGTAACAGCCACATTGACTTGTTTAAGTAATGGCAGCAAGAAGGACCAGCTCGCGCAGGTGGAGGTGAATGAAGATGGTAAGTGTGAGGATGGGAGGGAAGGAGGTATTGAAGAAGGAAATGAAGCTAGAGACAAGGGAAAGGGAGGGATACGATGTAGGTGGATCCTATTTGTCCTCTCTCCCTAACGTCATTTTATTTCTCATCCTCTCTCCCTCACTCATACAGGCATCGTCTTCATCGTCACGGGCCGGGCCAAGTTCACGCAGGTGCGTGGTGTATGTGGGAGTGAGGCACAAAAATTATTATTATCTTCCTTTCTTGCCTCGCAGTCAGCTTTGAGGCCTTCCACTCCCCGTCTCGCTCCTGGTCCTCAAACATCTCAAGCTATAAATCTTTTTCTCCCTCCCTCCTTTCCTCCCTCCCTCCCTCCCTCAGTCGCAAGGCACTATCAACAGGTCCCTCTTCCAGGCTTTTCAATGCCAGCCCCAAGGGGGACGATTCACTGTCGATCTTAATCTGCTTTTGGAATGTCTACAGGTATTTGGCGCAGCTTCTCTGGCGAGCACGATGCTAACCATGTCATATGAGGTGAGCGAGGTTGGGAGGCAGCGCGGGGGGGAGGAATATGCGGAAGGAGTGAACTCGCAGATTTTGTTACTTCTTTCCTACCCAGCGAGACTAATCCCCCCTCCCTCCTTCTCTTCCTCCCTCCCTTCCCCTCCCCCCTAGCCCAACCAGGCCGTCCTCCGCCTCACACTCGAAGAGCAAGGAGTCCTGACCACGTGCGACATTCACGCGTTAGAAGAAGGAGAAGACGCACTAGACCTCGCTGCGCTTGCCTCTGCATTCCGCAGCAGCCCGGAGGTGCTTCGCGCTATTTTGAAAAGTGAAGTGCTCAAGGAGGCTATCAGTGACTTGTCTGACCTGCCGGGAGCAGGCTCGGTGAGGGTGGCGGTAGCGCCCCAAGAGCCACATTTTCACTTGGCGGCTGGAGGGGTGTATGGTGCACTCGAAATTTTCCTTCCCAGAAGCAGTGAGGTAAAATTTTGAAATAAGAAGGAATGACATGTGTGCTGCGACTCACTCACTTTCTCTCCTTCCTTCCCTTCCTCCCTCTCCCTCTTTTCCTCCCTTCTTAGGCGTTCGTGCATTTTGACTGTTCCGAAGCCCGCGCATGGAGTTATGGCCTTGGGGCACTCAATCAGGGAATGCGTGCGCTGACCGTGGCGAAGGAAACATACATGCGAATTAACGAGGAGGGTATATTGTGCGTGCAGCACCAGGTGGAAAACACGGCGAGCGGTCACAGTACATTCATCGACTTTCTGTGCTTGGCGGAGGAGACAGGTGAAGAGGAGCAGAGGGAGCAGGAGGAGAGAGAGGAGAAGGAGGAGGAGAAAGGGGGAGAGAGCGATGCGGAGAGCATGGGAGGGGTTCAGCAGGGAGGAGGGGGGTTTGAGTGAGAGGCCTGGGACGGGACGAAGGAGGGTATGTGCATCTGTATAGCTTGTGCGTGTGTGTTGATACGACGAAATGGCTTTGAGAACTAAAAAGAAAGAAGACAGAAGGTCAACAATGATAACCGAGGAAAGTATTGATTGAAGTCTATATTGGCATCTTGTTCTCTTGCTTTGGTCAAGTGTGGCCCATGCGGCATGGCCCACACGATCTGCGGGCTTGCGTGCGGCTTAGGGTGGGATATGCGGCTGTGCATGGGTTGGGTTGCCTTCCTTTCTTCAACCAACTTTTCCAGGCACTTGCGCCTCTGCATTAAGGGTGACAGCAAACCCTCGGAAAATACGCCTCATACTGGCGTTGGCCACGATCGCTCACTCCATCTCGAGCGATAGAGGTGGCCTGTGTGGCGGGACGCAGCGAATTGAAGAAGGAAAACGCAGAAAATATAGTCGTAGGACGGGCAGTATCCTTAAATCTTGTGCGGCCACTGATTGCTCTCACTGTACAGACAGTCCCGTCCATCTTTTTAGACTGCCTCGCTTGGCACTTGACGCAGCCAGAGCTCGGGCTTGTCAAGCGAGGAGTCTAACAGGAGTATCTCGTCGCCCAGCACTCTCCAAGGAACTGACCATATTCTTGATTCCTTTAGTGTAGCTCGAGCAACCACGAATGTTCTAGACCCGGTCTGTGGTTGGAACTGCGCGCTTATTGGCCCTGAAAATGTCATGTTGACAGCTAGGTGGAATGCAGCATTGATGTGTGCCTGAGCCTATAATGCGTCTGTTGTCCACGAATGCGCTTGTCTGCTTGTTCTTGTTCAGCAGAGACCGCCCCCAACCTTCGGCGTGAAGTCGCAGGCAACGTGTAGCACGTGGTCACCTCCCTATTCATGTACCTGCTTAGACCAAGACACAATGAGGAGACAGTATGATGCGACGTGCGACACCTCTCACTGGAGAAACTGTGCGTGCCCCATGCCTCAACCTCATTTCCCTCCCGTCCCTCCCGTCCCAACCCAACAGCACTACTCCCTCCCCATCATCAATCATGCCCAACCCCGTTGTCTTCTTTGACTGCACCACTGGCTCCGGCAAGGCCTTGGGCCGCGTTGAAATGACTCTGCGCGCCGATGTCGTGCCTAAGACCGCGGAGAACTTCCGCGCGCTCTGCACTGGCGAGAAGGGGACGGGCCGCTCCGGCAAGCCCCTGCACTTCAAGGGCTCCACTTTTCACCGTGTCATCCCTGACTTTATGTGCCAGGGCGGTGACTTCACGGCCGGCAACGGCACGGGCGGCGAGTCCATCTATGGGTAAGTGCTGGGGATTTCGTATGTCTTTTTTCGACGTATGCCCGCCTGGTATCCTCTCATATTCATTCCTTCTGCCCTCCGTATCCCCTTCTCCACCCACAGCTCCAAGTTCCCCGACGAGAACTTTCAGCTCAAGGTTAGTAAAATTGGGAAGGAGGCAGGGAGAGAAACATAACAGAAGCGTGAAAATGAGGATGAAAAATTATTTATCGCCTCCCTCCCCCTGCCTCTCTCTCCCCCTCCTTCCCTCTCTCTCCCCCTCCAGCACACTGGCCCCGGCATCCTGTCGATGGCTAACGCCGGCCCCAACACCAACGGCTCGCAATTCTTCCTTTGCACGGCTGAGACCGCCTGGTTGGACGGCAAGCATGTCGTGTTCGGTAGTGTTACCAAGGGTATGGATGTCGTAAAAGCCATTGAATCTTATGGCTCCCGTACGGGCGCGACCCGCGAGAAGATCATCATCGCTGACTGCGGGCAGCTCTCTTAAACTTTTGCTCTGGAGGTTGAAAGGAGGAAAAAGCAGGCGAAGATGTGAAGGGGCCTTCCCCAAACTGTTTTCGCGGTGTTTATGTCATGTGTCTGTTTATGTGTCCAGGTTCTGTCTTGCGCCCCAACAGGCAGGGCGTCAGACAGCGAGAGAAAGAGGAGGAAATGATATGGAGCCTCCTTCTTGGTAAAACTATGCACGTGGTCGGCGACGGTGGCAGCAAACGAACCAGAGAGAGAGGGAGAGCGATAGCGATAGTACGGAGCGTGGCACGTAAGCAACAGTAAAAGCAGCACTCGAAAAGACCAATCCAAAAAACGTTTCCCTGCAATGTGGTGCCTCTGGTTCATTTTGAGGGTGCTGTGTTTTTGTCTTGAGTGCCTGCCTGCTCCCTACAACTAATTCAAACTCCCTTGACATCCTTCACGAAAAAGTGTTCCTTCACGAAAAAGTGTCAGCACACCGAGGGAATCGCGAAGGGGAGTCTTGGCCACCGCTATGCGTGTTCTATGGTCATTGCACACTTACACACACATTCTTTCTCTATTTACAGCACAGAACATCTTACCACCATCCCTCGCCCCCCCCTCCCTCTCCCAAGCTTCACGCCTCATACGCCATTATCGCCACACCTAACGCCTGAAAAACCGAAATGGGCATAAGAAAATCCAGAAAAACTGCATTCTCACCAACTTTCCCCATCTGCTCCACCACTGGCCCCCGTCGTTTTCCCAATGCTGCTGCTGGTGCTGCTGCTGTTGCCACACTCAACCCCCCACTTTCTTACATTTTCTACTCCTCCGACCAACCCTAACCATCCTCTACGCAGCGACACTATTTCCTCCCCTCCATCTATTATTACTATTGCAGCTATTATTACAACTGCTTCTATTACTACTGTTATTTGCACTTGTATCACTAGTCGTGCTATAACTACTACTGCCACCACTACAACTGCTGGTGCTGGTGCTACCACTGCTCTTCCCTCTCGTTCCTAACGCGATCATAGATAAATCACGAGGAGAGAGGCGGGAAAAATCTACTGGGGCGAGATTCTCGCGGGCGGGGAGGCGGACTTTGAGTCCATGGGCGGTGTCGAAAGATAGGGTGTAATATCCCATGGAGGCCAAGGACGTACTTGGGGGGGGGGGGGGGGGGGGGAAAGAAAAGGAAGGGGGGGGGGGGGGAGAGGGGGGGGGGGGAGAAGAAAAAAGGAAAAAAAGGATGTTTTTGTGTGTTTTATTAT
>Ga0160420_100249_pt1 | contig 28557 bp, 20 predicted proteins | sample CelAP2metagpilot_FD_108197 | JGI IMG/M metagenome (GOLD analysis project Ga0160420, IMG submission 108197) | Phycosphere-associated microbial communities from algal ponds in Kailua-Kona, Hawaii, USA - Cellana AP2-5-5 metagenome pilot | ecosystem: Engineered > Artificial ecosystem > Aquaculture >... | reverse complement strand
GTATATGCGCGATGAGGAGTCGCAAGGACGTAGGACTTACTAATCCATACTCACACCACCCTCCCTCCCTCCCTCCCTCCCGCTCTCCCTCCCTCCCGCCCTCCCTCACCCAAATGATTGAAGACAATGTCGGCATACTCAGCAAAGGCGTCGCTCGTCACCTGCGACCACCAGCCCTGATGCCGCTCCTGCAGTTTCTCCGGTAGATCCCAGTGATAGAGAGTCACGTAGGGCTCAATGCCGTTCGCTAATAACTCGTCCACGAGGCCGCTGTACCACTCCAGGCCCTAGGGAGGGAGGGAGGGAAAGAGGGGGGGACGGAGGGAGGGCGGGCGGTGTCGTTAGGGTCGATTTCTTGTAAATGTGCGACCAAGAAAAAATACATGCAGGGAAAGAGGGAGCAAAGGGAGGAAGTAGGGAGAGAGGGAGGGAGGGACGGACGGACAGACGGCTTACCTTGAAATTGACGTTCCCCGTGCCATCAGGTATGATTCTAGACCAAGATATGGAGAATCGATAATGTTTAATGCCAAGCTCCTTCATGAGGGCCACGTCCTCTGCAAGGGAGGGAGGGGGGGAGGGAGGGAGGGAGGGAGGGAGGGAGGGAAAGAGGGGCGGACGGGTGGATGCAGAGAAACACGGGAGAGAAATATGGTGGTTTGGAACGTTACAAGGGAGGGAGGGAGGGGGGTAAGGAGAGAGGGAGGGAAGTATCCTGGGCGAGTCAAAGAGGATCAAGAGCCCAACCCTTCGCTCCATTGCCATTGAATCGGAGCAGACATACAAAGGGAGAGAGGGAAGGGAGAGAGGGAAGAAGGAGGGGAGAGAGGAGAGCATACGTACCTTTGTAGAGATGGTAGTGGTCGCATGCCACGTCCCCGTTCTGATTGCCCTCCACCTTGCCCTATACGAGGAGGGGAAGGCACAAAGGGAACAAAAGCCTGAGTCCTGGCCCTCCTCCAATAAAGGCCCTCCTTCCCTCCCTCCCTCCCTCCCACTTACCCACCTTTGTATGCGCAAACGTGTCCCAAATGGATTCTCCCCGTCCATCCTCGTCCCAAGCTCCTTCTATCTGATAAGCACTCGTGGCCGTACCCCACGCGAACTCTGCCGGGAACTTGGTATCCTTGCTGTCAAACACCTCTTTATCGGGCATATTAATGATAGACGTAGGATCGGTGGGGTCTTGATAAAGGCTGCATTGCATGCTGGGCTTTCCTGGAGAAGGGGGAGCAGGAGGGAAGGAGAGAAGGAGGGAGAAGGGAAGAGGAGAGTTTAGAGAACGAGGAACACATTATGTGCCGTCTAGTCTGGCTGATGTCCTCTATAGAAATGCTCTCCCCCTATTTATTTCATTCTCCCTTCTTTCTCCCCTCCTGCACTCCCGCCCGCCTTTCCTCCCTCCCTCCCTCCAGACCCCCGTCCATACCAGTCCCCTCTACGGAAGGAGGAACGCGATAGACAAATGGATTAGTGCCTAGGAATATGTAGAGGCCAGAGGCCAGTCCTGCCAACGCACACACCACCACGACAGGAGGAGCAACGCTGCGAAACCATTCGCCTCTCTGAGTGCGCATGCCAGTGGTGAGGGATCGATCTGCCATGGTAAGCACTTGGTCTATGTCGTAGTTGAGGGCGAGCACCGGAGGGTGGGCGGGCCGAGTAAGAATAGATCGGTGCGGTCGCTTTTTGCTTGGTGATCACCTGCTACCTTGAACGCTTCCTCTTATCTGTGTGTATGTATGTGAAGCGGTGAGTGGAGGAGTGCGCTCTGCCAGAGGTGCTTGGTATTGTGCTCCTTAATGCGCTCTTGTTGGCAGTGGACGGGATGTGACACCCTCCGCTCGGCGCCAAAAAAGTAATTATGCCAGCCGCGCTGCCTCCTGGAGGCCTCCATGATGCCAAGATCAGACTCTGTTTGGGCAAACACAATGTTGGAAGCCAGCCGTCCAGGTGGCCAGTTGAAAGGCATGTGACATCGGGGATGGCGGACTTGGCTCGATTTTGGAGTACGTCTCCTCAAAGTGGAACGACAACAAATCCTACTGCAATCCGTCTTTTCCTTGGACTCTTGTGCCTCTCCCTTACCCTGCCCTTGCTGGCATATCGTCTTGTAAATTGCGTATGTGCAAATTGTGGCGTGGAAAGGTTTGCGGCGCGTGATCAAGAGGAGACGCTAGCATCGTGTGTGTATGTCTCGTGCTATGGGAAACCCGAGGGAAGTCGCCAGTGGCGACACGCACTTGCAACATGGCCAAGAAGACCAAGCAAAAGTTTATCCGTCCCTGGTTTCAGCTATGTAAAATACATACCTTCGTTCGATCAGTCAGATCCTATTGTTTAAGTTGCTGTGCCTAATTTGACGAACAAGAGCTATGAAAAATGTGGAGGCGAAGAGTTTTCCACGTGAACGTGTTCCGACGTGTTCGCCTTCTTTGCCGGTTGTGCTCTTCGAGATATCTTGGAGGGCCCTATAGTAAACTAAAAGCACAATATGTGTTCACAATTTCAAGTGAATCGCAATCTCTGAACCTGTGCCTCCTGTTTGTTACTGTGGCAAGCGCCTTTGTCCTCCCCCCTGCCCTCTCTTGCCTTCCGGCGTCTGGCCCATGTCGATTTTTCCCCTCTCATGTCAATGTGTTTCCAATGTGACGATCTTACTCCAGCACGATTATTCAGAGCATTGTCTTTCCCTCTTTTATATCACTCAAATCAAAGAATCGTCCAAAAAAGAATACAGAAGAAAACAAGAACCTCCCCTTTTCTATAAATAAGTCCACGTGCCGTACTTTTCGATTATTTATTTTCCTATTGTCTTCATATTTTTAATGCATACCATTCGTCTCCTTCTCTCTCGTTTCATTCCCTAATCCCACGCGCCTCCACTCTACTCAAAACGCTCCAGTTCCTCCCTCGACCGGCAGCACCATGGGCTGCACCTCTGGGCAAACAGCTGACAAGGAGTCTACCACATACCCGCCCCTCTCCGCCTGCTCCCGCAAGTCCTTCAATGTTGCCAGCAAATGTACCCCTCTCGCCCCCACCTCCACCATCACCACACCCCCTTTGCACCATGGATCCAGCAGCCTACACAGAGCCACCCCTGCGTTATCCCCCAACACCACCCTGTGGCCCGGTGCGACAAAACGCATATTCATCGTTGAGGCCTTCCAAAGAGCCCATGGATTTCTGTATCCTTGAGTCCCGAGGTACCAGTCCACCTCTCCTTTGCCCCCACCACTAGCTTGCGCTTTCTTCAGTGCTGCTGCTCCTGTTGACACCTCCTTCATCACTGACGGAGGAAACGCGAAAGGTCCTGCTGCTGTTTCCAACCCTAATACATGCCCCTCTTTGCTCAATGCCGCACACAAATCCCCATGAGAGATAGCGACGGAAGGCGAGACAAAAATATTCAACACCGGCAACCCTGCCTCCTTCAGCAATGCCGGCAGATACTCCTCTCCCTCCCTCCCTCCTTCATTTGGCACGCTTTCCAAGAGCGCCTCCAATCGGGCCACTAATGCCACGTGCTTCGTATCGAGCGTACCCAATGAGTACGTTCCGATCAACCAATGCGCCCACAGAATCGAGGACTCCTCGAATGCTTCCTGGGTGGCCACCACCATCCACCCCAGCAACAAAGCAGGCGCCAAGGGATATGAGAGCTGCAGCAGCTGCAGTGGTCGCTGCAGCGGCTGCAGCAGGTGCAGGACCCAGTCCACGCCCGGAGCGGAAATCAGGAGGGGAGAGGACGAAAGAGACGGCAAGAGCTGCTGTAGACCGAGGTAGGTGACGTAAAGGAGGGGCATGATGAAGTACGCGCAGAGGGCTAGGAAGTCCAATGTCACCATCTGGTGTTCGCCTGACCGCACTGGCCCCCAAACTCGTGCAGTGGCTGCCAGACATGATGTGCTGAGGACCGCCACGCCCGTGCCGAGTAGGATGAATGTAAATGCTGTGAGGCCTGCCGGGTTGTACTGTTCGTTTACTTCGAATGTGAGGATGATCGACAGGGTAGCTAGAAAGGCGGCGAAGAGCCAATGGGAGGCACGGGCGTTCTGCCGCGCAGCTTCTGTGAACTCCGGGGGCTTGCTCAGATAGCGCGCCAGTAGAAGGGCAAGGGTAAGACCAGATATGAACGAGGAAGGAAGGGATGGTTGAACGAAGGCGAGGATAAGGACAAGGGCCGCGCCAGAGAGTTGGAAGGCGTAGGTACTGAGAGGGGAGAGAGCCCGCGAGGCCGTGTAACCAATTAAACCAGGGGAAGTCAATAATGTCACGAACCCCACAGTCACAAGGGCGAAGACCTCGACGCGTGCTGTCTCTTGCAAATGCTGAAATCCCTGGAAGCCCATTCCAGCAAGTAGGCCGAGAATGAAAATGGGGTCGAAGGACGTGAGGGCTGGGGCGCTGATCGAGCCCGCCATGACCAAGGGGAATGTTGCAGGTACAACCACCGCGGCCCGAACAAGCCCCAGCGTCGAGAGGTAGTGCAGACCTCCTGCCAAACTAATGGCCAGGCCGAGGGAGAGCCAGGCGGAGGACGCGGTGAAGGAGGCCAAGGCCCACGCGGCCGCCCCTGCCATGACGAGGGCGTAGGTCAAAGCCGGCGGGAAGTCTTGGGCCCCCTTAAAAGTCTGGAGCAATGGCACGCTCAGGGCAGGGAAGGCGAAGAAGACAGCTAGGACTACGAAGGTGAAGTGGAGAAGGGCAGGCCGAACACGGGTAGGTGTCCCACGCACATGCGGGGCCATGATGCCGTTTGCTGCCGAGATGAATGACGTGAAGATTAGAAAAGAGAGCGAGCCTCGGCGAAATGGTGGTTGCTGGTTTCGGACTGCAAAGGCTTTACTGGCACTGAAAGTCCTTTTATGCGTCCTGTGTATGCCGCGAGTGACTGTAGTATTTGGTGATGTGCTCTGCGTGTCAAAGAGCCAAGACGCGCCAAGTCTGAGTCCAACTAAAATGGCGCGGAGAGGGAGGCATTGCCGTTTTTGGGCCCATCCTCAATTTTTTTTAATTTCATTCTTCGTTCTTACTTGCCTACATTTTTGAACCCTTGGCCAGCGCATTCATACGCCCAACAGAATACGCCATGGACTCATCTTCTGTTTGGTACTGCCCTGTGCCCCACCTCGTCTTTCTATACGACATTCACATTCCCTTCCCGTCCTGCACCCAAAAACAGGAGCTTGCACGTCTCCCTGCCTCGGGACCTTGCCCCCTTACACGTGGACTTTGATCATGGTACGTGCTGGCGCTGCATGATATTAGATTCTTGATACTTTCCTCTTAAATTTTCCCACACAATTACTTTCCAGCAACGGTCGGCGGAAATGGAATGGTCGCGGCCAAGGTGCATTGGCGACCTGCCTACCAAGCGGTCGGGCCACTCTTTCACCATTGTCAAGAACGGTATGGCCTACCTGTTCGGTGGCATCGACTCAAGACGACCACCAGGCCCCAACAACGAGCTGTTCAAGCTTGATATGTCCAATGCTAAAACTTTCTACTGGACCAAGGTCCCTACTTCCACCTCGGTCTTGTCCATGCCATCTCCCGTCCGAGGAGCCGCTGGCACCATCGCCGCTCTGACGGTCCCTGAGGCAAGGTGGAAACACAGTGCTACGGCCATAAACGATACGCACATATTGATTTTTGGCGGTTACCGGAGCAGTACGCAGCGCTTAAATGACGTATGGGTGCTGGACACAGCCAAGGACAAGTGGTCGCAGCCTCTGGCAGCAGGACGAGTGCAACCGAGTCCTCGTGGGGCGCATGCGGCCGCATTGGTTGGGCATAAATTGTACATTTTTGGTGGCTATGGCGGAGAAGGCTTTGCTAGGCAGGATTTTAACGATTTATATGCCTTGGACCTCGAGACGTGGGAATGGCAGCTGGTCCACCCGGGCAATGGAAGCAGCAAGAGCAGTGGCGTACATGTACCTGCTTTGCCGTGGGCCTCATCATCGCTCCCTCCCTCTACTTCTGCTGCACCATACGAGACTGCTGCCAGTCCTAGCGGGTGTGTCCCAGAGGCGCGGTCGGGACACAGTTTGGTGGCTGTACAGCATCAGCTCGTGCTCGCTGGAGGCTGGAATGCCATGACGCAGTTCGATGATCTACATATCTTTGACACTTTCTCTGTGACATGGACGCACGTTGAGACAGCCAGTGGGCCTGAACGCTGGGGATTACCCCGGTGGAACCACACAGCTGTAGCGGTTGCCGCTGTCCCGCACTGGAAGATGTTCGTGTTTGGAGGCAACAATGGAGAGCTCCCGCCCTTGACCAACAGTGCGGCTTCGTTGTCTTCCACCGTTGCCAATGGCAGCAGTGGCCCCAGTTCTCAAGGTACCTTTCGCAGCGACTTGGTCGTGTACGAGACAGGGACCCAAGGCTGGTCCCATCCCCTTGCCGTGGGCACCTTACCAGCGCCTCGGGCTGACACCCAGATGGCATATGATGCTGAGAGCGGGCATCTTGTGCTCTTTGGTGGATGGGCCTCTCATTGGCTTGGAGAAGTGCATGTATGTCGCGTGATTGACGCCGTTGGTCCGCCGTACTTTGTCGGTACGATTACACCCACCATTGGGCCATTGACCGGGAATACTCTCTGCTCTGTAAAGGGAGCTGGCTTCAATTTCTTGGGACAACAGGCGGTTCCTCCGACGGCCATGGTGCGACTAGCATGCCCAAAGGGGTATGTGGACGTACCAGGCATCATAATCGACGAGACCACACTTACTTTTACCACGCCTGCATACGATAAGTATGGTCCCGTCCCTACGGAAGTGCGCGTGGCTGTGGGCAGCAAACCGCTAACAAATTCCGTCGTCGCCTTTTCTTATTTTACCGTCACAAGTGCGGACAGTACCGTCGCGTTTGGTCCAGGTCTACTGTCTGGGTGTTCGGCCGGCGAACCGGCTACCTCCTTTGTTATTCAAGCCCGAGACGCATCCGGCGCCAATAGAACATGCGGAATGGACGAGTTTGCTGTCCGCGTTTGCGAGCTTAATCACGGCGACAGCCTCAGTATGAAAGAGACTACCGTCGCTACCGGCAATCGCGATTCGCCTGTCAAGATCCTAGATCAAGAGGATGGCACTTATCAAGTTGTCTTTGTGCTGCCTCATGCTGGCTCCTTTGCCGTCCACGTGGATTTCCTTGGTACTTTCCAAGGCATGGCCGGCCCAATTCGTGGCTCACCATATATAATTGAGGCTGTGGGTCGGGATAGGGGGAGCAGTGTTACTGATGGCGTGCCTGTACAGCACAGAAATGGAATGCCCGTAAGCAACGAGCTTACGGGGCCAATCCTCGTCCAACATCTCAAAGAGTCCACCGCAGAGCTCAAAGACTTTTGCAACAAGGCTGTCACGGGACTACGCGTACCAATACCGAGAGCTCACGATGACGTGGAACCTCTCATTTGCATCAAGGAAATTTTAGCGGCTGTGGACCAGCGGCGCTTGGAGATGGAACTGCGCATTGACACCAGCAAGGCTGCGTTGCAATATTTGAAGCGCAAAGGCCTTAGGGTAGACCGTCTAGACAATATGATAAACTCATTGGAAAATGCAGTAACTTTGTGGAAAGAGGTGCAGAGACAAGCCCCGGTGACTGCAACGGCAATTGCCCCACACAACAAAGTGTGGTCACTCAAGGTGCAGGAAGATGTGGAACTATATGAGCAGGTTCTCGAGGAAAAACTGAAGATTTTCCATACTTTAAGTTTCTGGGACTTTGATACTAGCCCACGAATGGCCCGAGACAAGATTTGTGACGCAGAGCGGCTACAATTGGAAGAAAAGAAGCGGTTGGGGCGTAACCAGCATCTGTGCACTGTATTTGCTTTTTCAGATGACATTTTCAAGAAATCAGCGGATATTATTCAGGCAATGGATGTCGAAGTACGCGAGGTCAAAAAACTTTGGGGAGTGATCGACGCACTGCAAGCCTACATCACCAGCACGAGGAACCAGCGCTGGGCGGATCTAGATCCCGACGTATTGGAGGAAGAGATGAAGAAGCATGTCAAGAGTGTCAAGTCCCTGCATCGATGCGTACGCTGGTCTGATGCCTACCAAAAAACGGATGCGCTTTCAAAAGACTTCATGAACACTCTTCCTTTGATTCGCAGTCTCCGGGGGAAAGCTGTACGGCCGCGCCACTGGAATTTGCTGATGCGAAAGATGCTGAATCTGCCTTCCGAGGAAGAGGAAACTAGGGCTGCTGTTGTCTACATGGCTGCAACGGCGGCGACGACTCTTACAGTTATCGCTGAAGAAGAATTGGCTGATCAGAATATAACACTCACTGAGGATGCGGTGGCGGGACAGGATCTGCTCGCTGAGGCGGCACCAGTGTCGTCGGCGACGGATAGGTCCGCAATTACCTCTGACTACCAGCTGTCGTCGGTACCAGAAGTCGGAGAATTTACAGCAGAGCCAGACCCAGCGTCCCCTGTCATCAAAATTGAGGAGGAAGGAGATAAGAAGGCGATTGTCGACACGTCTGCGGGTACGGCAAAATCTGCTCCGACGGGTGCAGGTGCACCAGATAGTGATCATGATGACGATGGCAGCCAATCAGGTGATAATAATGTGAAGAGAGAAGTCGAGGAAGAGGGAAATGGTCAAGCCCCGGAGGGCCAAGTCCAAGCAGATATCGAGGCTGCTCGGTTAATGCTCTGGCACCTGTCGCCCATGGAGAACTTGGAGCTCACATTCGGCAATCTCGCCTCATTGAACCTGTTACAATTTGCTGGAGAGATTGAAGATATGGGCGACCAAGCTGCCAAGGAGGAAAAGATGGAGAACCAGATCGAGGGGCTCGAGGCACGCTGGGAAAACATTTTCTGGCAGACGGATCCCTACAAGGACACCAATGTGCCCTTGCTCAAGATGACAGAGGACGATCTTGAGGTCCTGGAGAACGACCAGCTGTTACTGCAAGGTATGACAAATTCCCGATACAAAGCCCAATTTGAATGTCAGGTGGCCGCATGGCAGCTGACTTTGGGCACAATAAATGAGGTATTTATCTCTTTTCAGAGTATTCAGCGCATGTGGTCGTACCTGGAGCCGCTATTTATTGGTTCGGATGAGGTAAAACGGGAGCTGCCAGAGGATGCCTTCCGCTTTGCAGGTATCGATTTGGATGTGAGGCAGACTCTTCAGAAGGCCTGGAACGTTAAGAATATTAGGTTGTCGTGCACCGTGGATGGTCTTCCCGCGTACCTGGAGCAGATCATGCAGCACCTGGAACTCTGTCAAAAGTCTTTGACTGATTTTCTCGATGGCCGTCGACGGCAGTTTCCGCGCTTTTATTTTGTTAGCGAAGCAGACTTGCTCGACATTCTATCAAACGGGTCTGCACCGCACAAAATCCTGGTGCACGTACCCAAGATCTACCTCTCGACCAAAAAGTTGGTGTTGGATGAGTCTAAGACGGGAAATGATGGCGTCATTATTGGATCAGGCCGGCCTTTTGCCACCAAATTCGTGTCGGACGTAGGCATTGAGGAGGTGTTGTTCGATCAGCCGATTCCTCTCGAAGGCAAAGTGGAGGTGTACATGCAGATGGTGCTGGACGGCATGAAGACCACGCTTTTTAAGGCATTCACTCGGTCCTTACGGCGGTATCAGGAGATGCCTCGCATTGACTGGTTAATGCACAAGGATTCCCGGACAGGGCAGCCTTCTGATCCTGCCCAAATTGTGCTGCTCACCTTAGCAGTCAATTATGTGCACGAGGTGGAGGAAGCATTTGAGCGCATGCGCACGGGAGAGGACCCTAAGGCTTTGTCAGCGCAGCATCGTCGGCAGATCGAGCAGCTCTCTGCGTTGATTCGGCTGACCCAATCTTCGAATTTGAGCAAAGAAGACCGCCAGCGGGTGATGGTCAGCATTACCATGGATGCTCACTCGCGTGACATTGTCGAGAGGCTCTGCCGGGAACAGGTCGACGATGTCAATTGCTTTCAATGGCAGGCGCAGCTCAAACACAAGTACAGGTTACCACCCGCACATGCGCCTTTTCAGACACGAGACCGTCATCTCCGCGGCGCTGAGAACGGCGAGCGTGCAGAGGTGGCCATTTGTGACGCTGTTTTGCCCTATGATTACGAGTATCTCGGTAATGGTCCTCGCTTGGTTATAACGGCGCTGACGGATCGTATTTACGTTACAGCCACGCAGGCCCTTAGCCTTTACATGGGCTGTGCGCCTGCGGGACCAGCCGGTACGGGTAAGACAGAGACGACCAAGGACTTAGCAAATGCTCTGGCCAAGTGCTGCTATGTCTTTAACTGCTCGCCTGAGATGGACTACATGGGGCTCGGCAATATCTTCAAGGGTTTGGCATCCTCCGGTGCCTGGGGATGCTTTGACGAGTTCAATCGCCTGGTGCCTGAAGTCCTATCTGTGTGCTCGGTGCAATTCAAGGCAGTCTGCGACGGAATCAAGGCAGATACTTCGCGCATCATGATCGAGGGCGATGAGATCAAGCTTGACCCGACCTGTGGTGTCTACATCACCATGAATCCGGGCTATCTTGGTCGTTCAGAGCTTCCTGAAGGACTGAAGGCGCTATTTCGCCCCATGACGGTAATGGTCCCCGACCTAGTCCTTATTTGTGAGAACATGCTCATGGCAGAGGGTTTTGTCACGGCAAATATTCTAGCATCTAAGTTCTATGGGCTGTATTCGCTGTTGAGGGAGCTGCTCTCAAAGCAACTGCACTACGATTGGGGCCTCCGGGCCATCAAGTCCGTGTTGGTGGTGGCGGGAGCATTCAAGCGACAGGAGCCTGAATTGGACGAAGGAGCCCTGTTGATGCGCGCGTTGCGGGATTTCAACGTACCCAAGATTGTGCGTGAAGATGAGGTGGTCTTTAACGGGCTTTTGGGGGACCTGTTCCCAAATATGAATCCTCCGCGGAGGGTAGATACGGACCTGGAGGACGCCGTAAATGAGGCTTGTCAGGCCTTACAGCTCTCGCCTGATGAAACATTTAAGCTTAAAGTTGTGCAGCTTCAGGAACTGTTGGCCATTCGACATTGCGTATTTCTTATGGGACCACCGGGAGCAGGCAAGTCAGCTTGCTGGAAGACTTTGGCCCAGGCCCGCAAAATGCGCAACAATCCAACAAAGGTCGTAGATCTTAACCCTAAGGCTGTAAAGACCGAGGAGTTGTATGGATACATGAATATGGCCACAAGAGAATGGAAAGATGGGCTACTCTCCAAGGTAATGCGTGAGCTGGGGCAGATGCCAAACGATCACCCAAAGTGGATCTTGCTGGACGGCGATTTGGATGCCAACTGGATCGAGTCCATGAATTCTGTTATGGACGATAATCGCATGCTTACTCTCGCTTCCAACGAGCGTATCCCACTCAAGTCTCATATGCGCCTGATTTTCGAGATCCGAGACCTTAAGTATGCCACGCCAGCGACGGTCTCCCGCGCTGGCATTTTGTACATTTCTACTGATGATGGCACACAGTGGCGCTCGCTTATTCAGAGTTGGCTGGACAACACTTTGGAGGAACAGAAGTTGCAGGGCGCCTGGGGATTGGGACTTGAAGCTAGCGCAAGTGTAAAGAAAAGGCTGCGTGATTGCTTCGAGACGTACTGCGAGAAAACCTTGTTTTGGCTCAAGGTCAATGCAAAGGCAGTGCTTCCCGTTGTCGATCTTAATTTGATTCAGACGCTGCTCTATATGCTTGATGGCTACCTGGGACCTCAGCATGCGGCGACAACCGTGGCAGAATCGATGGGTCCTAGTGCGAACAGTAGCAACAGTAGTACATGTACCGCTGCCACGGCGCCCAGCGCCGACGACGTTCTCGAGAAGGTGTTTGTATACTGCGCAGTCTGGGCCTTTGGATCCATGCTAGCTGTGGCGGACGATGGAACTGATTACAAACGATTATTTAGTGACTGGTGGCGGTCTGAATGGCGCAAAATCAAGTTTCCAAGCCGTGACACGGTCTTCGATTACTGGTTAGACCCCGAGGCGCACGTTTTCGAGCCCTGGACTAAGTCTCCCTACTTTTTCAACCTATCTTATGACTCACGTGCGATGCACATGTCACAAATCACCGTGCCAACGCCGGAGACATGCTCAGTGAGCTCTTGGATGCAATCACTGGTGCAGATGCAGCGGCCTGTCATGCTAGCAGGGGCGGCGGGAACGGGTAAGACGCAGCTGGTGAGCGCCATGCTCGCCAAGCAGGACCCGCAGGTGATGCAGGCGGCCATAGTCAATTTCAATTTCTATACCACTGCAGCCAGCCTGTGCAGTACAATGAGCATATCACTGGAAAAGAAAGTTGGGTCGCAGTATGGCCCGCCGGGGAACGCTCGCTTGGTATACTTTATGGATGACCTAAATCTCCCGGAGGTGGACCCATATAACACGCAGAGTGCGATTGCTTTGTTACGGCAGCACATGGAATACGGACATGTGTACGATATGAGCAAGCTACAGCAGAAGCAAATATTGATGACACAGGTGGTGGCTTGTCTGAACCCCGCCGGAGGCTCTTTTCAAGTGAACCCTCGGCTGCAGCGGTGGTTCTCCACCTTCGCCGTCGGTCTGCCCGGCCCCACTTCACTGCTCACAATCTACCAGACGTTTTTGGATGGACACTTGCAGTACTTTGACTCGGATATCAAAGCCCAAGGCAGCAACATTATCAAGGCCGCATACGGTCTACACCAGCAAGTGGCGGGTCTCTTTCGCAAGACTGTGTCCAATTTTCACTATGAGTTCAACATTCGGCACCTTTCCAACGTGTTTCAAGGCTTGCTCGTCTCACAGCCGGAGCAAGTCAAGACCGCGGACAAATTCGTTCAGCTGTGGCTTCATGAGTCAGAGCGCGTGTACGGAGACCGATTGTCGAGTCCCGAAGATCTTCTTAAGTACCATGGACTGGCGCAAGCTCAAGTTAAGCGACTTTTCCCTACTTTTAACTTGACAAAATTCTATGCGGCCGAGAATCCCGTGCCTCTCGTTTTTTGTCATTTTGCCGACAATGCACAAGAGAAGTGCTACGACCAGGTGAGATCCCTTGATCGTCTCTCAGCCACGTTGGAAGACGCTCTCCGCGAGTATAACGAGATGAATCCGACCATGGACCTAGTCCTGTTTGAAGACGCTCTGAAGCACGTGGCGCGCATTTCTCGCATAATTTTGAACGAAGGCGGACATGCTCTGCTCGTAGGGGTAGGGGGAAGCGGCAAGCAATCCCTGGCTCGGCTGGCGGCTCATTTGTGTGGCTACACTGTCAAGCAGATCGTCATTTCGGCCACCTATGGAGTGGCGGACCTGAAGGAAGACCTCAAAGCCATGTACCACAAGGCAGGCATACGAGAAGAAGGGGTAGTGTTTCTACTCACTGACAGTCAAATAACCAACGAACGTTTTCTTGTCTACATCAACGACTTGCTGGCCTCCGGGCACATCCCAGATCTTTTTACTCTCGAGGAAGCAGAAGGAATCATCAACTCCGTGGCGCCCAAGGTCAAAGCTGCAGGTATTGTGCCAGAAAAGAAGGCTTGTTGGGATTACTTTATTGGCAAAATCCGCAAGTACTTGCATGTGGTCTTGGCCTTTTCGCCAGTGGGCGACAATTTTCGAACCCGAGCACGGAAGTTTCCCGCTTTGGTCAATTGTACCGTCATTGATTGGTTTCAGGCCTGGCCCATGGAGGCCTTGTACAGCGTCGGACGAAAGTATTTGGCGCACGTGGACCTTGATGAGAGTACAGAGACCAACGGTGAACTGCCAGGCGACGGAGGGACTTCGAACACGAGTGCCGGCATCGTGAGTAATATTGCGAGAGCAGAGGCTCTCCGCGGAGTCATTGAGCGCTTCTTGCCTTACAGCTTTATGATGGTCAATCAAGTGGCTGCCAAGTTTCAGCGGGTCGAGCACCGCTTCGTGTATACCACACCAAAGTCCTACTTGGAGCTACTCAAGTTATTTGGGATCCTGTTACAGCGAAAACGAACGGAGGCCGACAACGTAATTATGCGGCTGGCAAATGGGCTCACCAAACTGGCCGAAACTGGAGAATCGGTCACCAAGACTGAAGAAGATCTGAAGATAAAGTTGGAAGAGGCTGAGAAGAAGAAGACCGTGGCCGAGGGCATTGCCGAGACTGTGGCGCGCGAAAAGGCAGTGGTGGAGATAGAGACGGAGAAGGCCCGAGGAGAAAAGGAGGAAGTGACTAAAATCCAGTTGCAGGTGTCAGTAAAGCAAAAAGACACAGAGACTGATCTGGCCAAGGCCGAGCCAGCTGTGGCTAAGGCCATGGCTGCACTTGACACGCTCAACAAGAAGGATCTAGCCGAGTGTAAAACCATGGCCAAGCCGCCGACAGGTGTCGACGATGTCTTCGCGGCAACCATGATTCTGCTGGCCGGTATTCACCCTAATATTCCTACCCACGCTAAGACGGGAAAAGTTAAAGACGCTTCCTGGGACGCTTGCAAAAAGATGCTGCTGGGCAATATCCAAGAATACATTGATATGCTTAAGGAAATGAAGGCGCATGTGGACAACGACAAGGTACCTGCCGTAAATTGGAAGGAGGTACGCCGTTATCTGGCCCTGGAACATTTTTCAAGTGAGATTATCATGACCAAGAATTCTGCCGCCGCTGGTCTGTGCTCGTTCGTCGTAAATATTGTCAATTACTATGATATTGTTGTCGCAGTGGAGCCCAAGCGTCTAGCGCTCAAACAAGCAAATGACCAACTGGCTGAAGCCAATGCCCGCCTAGTTCTAGTACTAGCTAAGGTTGCGGATTTGCAAGAGAAGCTAAACACGCTCAACAAAGAGTATGATCAGGCCAATACAGAGAAACAAGATGCTCTCAACTCGGTAGCCAAAGGAGATCGGAAATTAAATCTTGCACAACGCCTCACACATGCCTTGTCATCGGAGAATGAGCGGTGGGGGATCTTGGTACAACAGATGAGAGATAGTAAAAACCTTTTGGTAGGGGACGTGCTGCTAGCGGCCGCATTTATTTCGTACTTGGGGCCCTTTACCAAGCCCTATCGCGATGAGTTGCTGTATCAGCACTTTGTGCCTTTCTTGGTCAAGGAGCTCAAGGCAGCACAAGGCAGTATACCGTTGTCGTTAGCCGTCGTTAAAGCTCTTGCGGATGCTGATGGCTGTGGCGGTGGAGATGGGGACCAGCAGGCGGCATTATCGACCTGGACACCTATCCAGCTGCTGACAACGGAGGCACAGATTGCAGGCTGGAATACGGAGGGACTGCCGAGCGATCTAGTCAGCACTGAAAACGGAGTTATTGTCTGCAGCTCGGCGCGCTGGCCGTTGCTCATTGATCCGCAGCTCCAAGGCATCGAATGGATTCGGGCCAAAGAAAGAAACCGCAATCTTCAGGTGGTGAGGTTGGGACAAAAAACGCTACTGGACAAACTCAAGGCAGCTTTGGAGAACGGTTGGGCTCTTTTGATTGAGAATCTTGAGGAGACTGTGGATGCGGTCCTCGACCCTGTCATCCGGCGGGCAGGAGTCAAGAGGGGCAAGAAGCAGTTCTTAAAGGTTGGGGACACGGAGGTGGAATGGCACCCCCAATTTCGGCTGTACTTGCATACAAAGCTGTCCAATCCTCATTTCCCGCCGGAGATTCAGGCCGAAACGACCCTTGTGAACTTTACGGTGACAGAAAAGGGTTTGGAAGACCAACTTATGGCTTTGGTGGTGCGGAAAGAGCGCCGTGACTTAGCCGAGCTCGGCGAGCAACTAGTGGAGCAACAAAATGGGTTCAAGATCAAGATGAAAGAATTGGAGGACAACATTCTGTTCAAGCTAGCCACGGCTCAAGGGGACATAAGCGAGGACGTGAAATTAATTGAAGGTCTGGAGGAGACCAAACGTATAGCCACAGATATTGAGAGCAAGGCCGCCCTCGCCCGCGTCACACAGACACAAATTCTTCTTACATCCGAAAAATACCGCCCCGTGGCAAAGCGAGCGTCCCTGCTCTTCTTTTTCCTCAACGATCTGGAGCAAGTTCACACATATTACATTTACTCACTAGCGGCTTTCATTCTTGTCTTTTATCGAGGCATGGACAGCGTGCCGCTGTCAGTAGCTCTAAGGCCAGGGGTGGTGGCACTGGGTGCGGACAGCAATAGCGACTACGATACCGCGGCCACCGGTGACGAGGTGATGCGCAATAGCAGTGGCAGTGTTGACTCTGACGGAGGCTTAAGCGGCAGTATAGGAGGAGACTTAGCCGAGGACTGTGGCGCTGGTGATACATCCAACAAGCACATACCCGAGATGTCGGATGAGGAGCTACAACAAAGGTGCGCAAATTTGGTTGAAGCCATCACAAAAACGACATATCAATACGTCTGTCGGGGTCTTTTTGATCGCGATAAGATAACGATTGCCTTTCTCCTAGCATTGAGGATTTTAGTCAGCGATGGCCATATCATGCCCGAGGAGCTGGACTACCTCATCACACCAAAGGTGGTGACAAATCCAGGCCCCATGGGAGCTCTCGCGGAGTGGCTTCCGGAACCCGTGTGGCCGCGTCTCAAGGCTTTGGAGAATTTCAAGAAATATTTCAATCACCTAGGTGATGCTATGCAGGGCAGCTCCGACGAGTGGCGTATTTGGTTTGACCACGAGCAGCCCGAGACTACTAAGCTTCCGGGCGACTTTGAAAAGATCCTGCCTCCCCTGCCTCGATTAATATTGTTGCGCGCATTGCGTCCTGACCGCTTGACGACAGCTTTGAAAGGATGGATCGCTTCTACTCTCGGTCCTGATTATATTGTTCAGCCACCGTTTGACATGATGCAGACGTTTCAGGAGATGTCGCCCGCCACGCCCATGTTTTTTGTGCTCTTTCCAGGGATAGATCCTACACCTTGGGTGGAAGACTTAGGCAAGACGATGGGCATCTCAACGGAGCAGGGAAATTTCGTCAATATTTCCATGGGACAAGGGCAGGAGGGACTAGCTGAAGCCGTGGTTGAGCGTTTCGCCAGGCAAGGGGGCTGGGTCATGCTCCAGAATTGCCACCTGATGCAGTCCTGGCTACCTAAATTTGAGCGCCTGCTGGAGGTGGTGACGGGTAGTGGCGGTAGCAATTCAAGCGAAGGGGATGATGGTGATTGTGGTGTGGGCAATGGCCCACACCCATCCTTCCGCTGCTTTATTTCGGCCGAGCCCCCACCGATGGCGACAATGAAGAACATGCCAGAATCGCTTATGCAAGGGGCCATCAAAGTTGCAAATGAAGCACCAGCTGACATCAAGTCCAACATGCTGCGTGCATGGTCTAATTTCTCGCAAGAACACCTCGACCGGATTAGTGTCCACCAACCCTTGAGCCAAATGGAAAAGCGACATACCTTTCAGGCCTGCCTTTTTGCGCTGTGCTGGTTTCACTCATTGGTCCTGGGTCGAAAACGATTTGGCCCACAAGGCTGGTCGCGGGCATATAGTTTTAATACGGGCGACCTGACGATTTGTGCGAATGTGCTTCAAGCCCACATCGAAGCAGCGCCCTCGGACATGATACCTTGGGACGACTTGCGTTATATCTTGGGGGAGATCATGTACGGGGGCCATATAACGGACGCGTGGGACCGGCGCACCTGCAATACCTATTTGCAAGTATTATTGGAGAAAGGATTATTTACACAAATGGAGCTGGCTCCCCAATTTCCCTCGCCATCGCCCCAGCTGCTAAATTACAAGGGCTACTTGGACTACATCCAGACGCAGCTCCCCCCTGAAGGCCCATCTCTGTTTCGCCTGCATGCAAATGCCGAAATTGGCTACTTGACCAACTCTGGAGCCGCATTACTGGGGACTGTGCAATCCATAATGGGTGCTGTCGTCAATGGAACGGGAGCTGAGACTGCGCCGCGAGCGACTGGAAATGGCACGGGACCGACACCCGCTAGCAGCACTGCAGCCGTGATCAAGCTAATTATGACAGATCTGCTTGATCGTTTGCCCCAGGAGTTTAGTCTGAGCCTTCTAAACGAGAAAGCCAAGGTTTTATTGCTATCTAAAAACGGACCTTTTGTGGTGGTGGTGCTCCAGGAGTGCGCGCGTATGAACGCATTGCTCGGCGAGATCCGTCGCTCCTTGCAAGAGCTTGACAAGGGTCTAAAGGGACAGCTAAACATGTCATCTTCAATGGAGGATCTTAGCAAGGCATTGTTGACCAATGAGTGGCCAGGCCGAAATTCCTTCTCGCAGTGTACATGGGAGAAGCTGGCTTGGCCGTCGAAAAAGAACCTTGTCTCACAGTTCCAGGACATGATCCGGCGGATTCACCAACTACAGGGTTGGGTCGACAACCTTGGCACTCCTCCTGCGTGCTTGTGGCTCCCAGGTCTCTTTAATCCTACGGCTTATCTGACAGCTGTCATGCAGGTCACAGCCCGTCAGACGGGGCTCCCATTGGACAAGATGACAATCGAGACGCACATCACGACTCTATTCTCTTCTGACCAAGTCACAAAAGAGACCCCTCCGCCACTCGACGGTGTCTATGTCCACGGGCTATTTATCGAAGGAGCACGGTGGACGCCTCCGGAAGAGGCCGCAGAGACAACGCACGTGATAGGCAACATTTTGGTTGGAGGTCATCTGACCGACAGCAAGCTCAAAGAGCTGCGCTCGCCGCTGCCAGTTATATATATTCGTGCCGTGCCCGTGCAGCCAGAATGGGAACCCTCAGCGGTGGGATACCTAAGACATCAGGCCGACGTATATGAATGCCCAGTATACTTGACGTCTTTTCGCGGGCCAACCTATGTCTTTCTTGCGACACTTAGGACGGTGGAGCCGGTCTCAAAGTGGGTTTTGACCGGCACAGCATTGCTGATGCAAAGTGATGACTAGAAGGATATCAAGCAGTGGTAGAAGACAAGGAAGGGAAGATAAGTATAGCAAGAGCATGCAAGATCGAATTTTATTCATGACAAAGAGAAGAGAGAAAATAAAAAAGAATTCATTCAGAGATAAAGTGTTACAGTTGTTGTTTAATTTTGTTCATATCATTTCTAATCACACGCAATTACGCTACATTTATTTTTGTCTGCTATCCCTTATTTTCCTCTACTCCTCATTCTGATGTGCAGCTCCCAATCCAATTTCTCATCACCATCCTACTTATCTTCTGCTCCTTTCCCCTTCTCCCTCTTTACTCTTTCTCCCCCATTCATTACCTCTTGGCCCCCTTGCTTCTTAATCATCCTCTCGCAAATAAATCGCCACTCCTCCTCTCTTACCGGTTGCACACTCAGCCTGGAGCCCTTCTGAAGCAGCGCCATCGCCGCCAACGGACTCCCCTTTTTCAGCCCTTCTTCCCTCAAGCCCTCCAATGGGACGATCTCATCTAACTTCTCCCGGAGTGTCACATCGACCATCCACCAGCGCGGAGCCTCTTTCGTGCTCTTCTCATCAAAGTACTTACTTTTCTTATCCCACTGAAAATAATCCGGATATGCCTTTTTGGTGATCTCCACCAGACCGACAATCCCCGGCACCTTACACGAAGAATGATAAAAGAAAGCCTTGTCTCCCTCGCGCATTTGATCCCTCATGACGTTGCGGGCTTGGTAATTCCGCACGCCTTCCCAGCAATGGGTCTGCGCGGATTGGGATGCAAGGTCATCGACACTGAATTCGTGGGGCTCGGATTTCATTAGAAAGTAGCGGAGTCCAGAGGAGGAGGAGGAGGAGGAGGAGGAGGAGGAGGATGAAGATTTGGCAGCGGCCGGTGCTTTGGCTTTCTTGTTGGTCGAGGAGGGCGAGGGGGATGAGGACGCAGCACTGGCATTGGTATTTTTTGTGCCAGCGCCCGGAGTAATGACCCCGCGAACGCTTACCTTACGCTTGGGAGGCATGAGGAAGTTTGTCAAGGGAGGGAAAAAGACGAGGGGCTTGGTAGTGAGAAATGCTGCGAAAGTGCTACTCCTACTGATGCTGCTCCAGCTGACGGTGATCCGAGTAGCACGCGCGGTGACAACCAAAGATGGAGAGCCAAGAATATTTGATACTAGGTCGACAACCAGGATAACAAGAAGAAGGACGAGGAGTTGTAGCGCGGACGTGGGGCGATGAGGCGGACGTAGAGGAGGAGAATGAAGGCAGCTTATGGTAATCAAATGATGAAGGAGACCCGGAGCAGGAGAAGCCGGGAATTCTGATATTTTTGCCCTTCACAAGATACCTTGTGTGTGACTGTGACTCTGCCTGGGTGGGCGGGTGTACAGGGCGTCGTAAATCAACCTAGGTGTGAGGGCGTAGTCGTCGTCCGAAAGAGGCATCTCGGCGGCAGTAGGTGCGAAGGCTCGAGACTACTCTGCGTGGAGAGCTGCCCTCCGCCATCCAACAGGGCAAGGTCAACATCTCCTGTCCCTCTCTCGCTTTGACTGCATGACGCACCCACTCATACAGGCCTTTACCCATTCCCCACCCAGACAAAGGCACACCGCATTTACTGTGTAGACAATTGTTAAATTTGTCTAGCATGTCTCACCAGGGCCTTTGGGTTTGCTTCTGGTCGGTGGCTCACCTCCAGCCTCACGGGGAGCGACCTCAGAAGCAAGCAAGACACGCAAGTGTATCTAGTCTTTGGCAATTAGTACATTGCACCTCACCCACTCCCTTTCCTCACGTCCACTCTTCTTAAATCACAGGATGGGTGGTCGACGCATCCTCTTGGCCCTTGCGGCCATCCCCGCCGTAGCAGGTATGTAACACGAGAAGAGGAGGAGGAGAGGAGGCAGGGAGGGAGGGAGGAGAGCAACAGCACGTATGGGTAGGAGGGATAGACCGACGTATATGCTGTGCACGCTTAGCTCGTGGGGGGACTCTGATAGCTACTATCGCATGCGTTTAGGCACGATGCTTAAGAGTTTAGGTCCATTCTGTCTCGTAACCACGGGTTGGATGCTGGATTGGACGCTTGAGGAGGAAGAGGACCTGGTGGCGCTGTACGTTAGCGCGTCCTCATTTCCCAGCCTACAACCACCGCCGCGGTCCCAACAGAGAGCATGCTCTTACTTTTGGTCTCGAGGGACAATCATGTCGCCAGGTCTCTCTCTCCTCATCTGTCTTACCCCTGATCTAATCCACCCTTCCTTGCTTTCCCTCCCTTCGAACCAGGCTTCATGCTCTCTGGCGGCTTCAAGGGACAACAATCTCACTCCCTCGTCCGTCCTACCAGCACCGCCCAACGCTCCGGTGCGGGGTCCCTGACCATGCGTCTCTTCGATCACAAGCGTCGTGAGATTAAGTTCATCGAAGATATCACAGGTGCTCCTGCCCCAGGGGAGGAAGGGCACAAGGAGCCGAACCTGACCAACCTCCGTCCGTTCCCCGGAAACTACCCCAAGCGCCACCGAAAGGGCCGCGGGCATGCTGGAGGCGGGGGTGGGAGCAGTGGATATGGAATGCGTGGTCAGAACTCCCGGGGTGGGGTTCGCCCGGGGTTTGAGGGAGGGCAGACGACGCAGTATCGACGTTCGCCCAAATGGCCGGGGCGTCCCATGGGCCCGGGTCATACCCGTACGAGGTATGCACTGGTGAAGTTGGAGCATTTGAACGAGGCGGCGGAGCTGTTCCCAACGCGCACGATCATCGACCCTGGCTTTTTGCTGGATCAGTTCGTGGTGTCCAAGCAGAAGCTCGAGCTGTTCAAGGTGGTTGGGGGCGACATCCCTCTCACGCGGCCTTTGACGGTGTTGGCGCACGGTTTCACGGCCTCGGCGGCGGCGGCGATTGAAGCGGCGGGGGGAAAGTGCGTGCTCTTGTCGCCTACGACGAATGAGGTGGTGGAGATGGAGGGGGTGGACGTGGAGGGGATCTTGGCGTTGCTTGATAAAGAGGAGGCGATCACTGAGCAGGAGGAGGCCGAGGGAAAATATGTGGATATCCCCCGTCCGGGAGGAGCACGGGAGAGGATCCGCGCGGAGATCAGGCAGGAGGACAAGGAGGCGTATGCCCGGCTAGCCAATGCGTAAATGAAGAAGGGAGGGAGGGAGGGAGGGAGGTAGAGAGTTTCAACTCTGTCGCTCTATACATACGAGGAAGAAAAAGTCAAAGGATGAAGACACATTTAGAGGGAAGCGGCGGCGGGTGCATTCCAAGGGAGAGTGAGGAGGAGGAAGGTTCTGTTGACGTATTCACAGGGTAAGTCTTTTCCCTCTCTGTGGAGGAAATAAGGTCATCATGAATTACTTTTGGGGCACTTCGTCCTCTTGGGCGGGCAGGGATGAGCTCGAATTACACGAGCGTCATACGAAAGAAGACAGAAGGCAGAAGAAGACGAAGGAGAACGCGCTATAGGCGGGTAAGGGAAGTGCATCTGTTCGCAGCAAGCACAAAACCTGCGCCATTACTTTGATGATACATCCCTCGCTCATCTCCTCGTCTGCTCGACAGAAATCAAGCACGCAGTCCTTTTCTTCAGGCAAGGAGCACATTTAAAACACATGAGGCATCACCCATCAAGAAAAACACAACGTGTGTGTGTGTGTGACGCGCATTGCTGCTTTTCGCTCTAACGAGTCCTATGTTGTTTCTGTTTTGATGCTTTAACTATTCTCCAATCTCTCCCTCCAAACTGCTACACCTCCTTCCTCCCCTCCCTCCTTACCCCCCTCGCTCTCCCTACAATAAGATCCCTACGAACTTCCTCCTCCGCCCTTCCAGATACCTCCTCACCCATCCCTTTCCATCCTCCCCACCTCCCTTCCTCCCTCTCTCCCGTTCCCCCTCCTGGCCCTCCCAGCACACCTTCTCCTCCAGCGAGGGAAATATACCATCAGCCGCGTACTTCCCTCTCAAATACAAATATTCTCTCCAATCATACAGCGGGAAGCCACTCCAAAACATCCTCTTGTCGTAAAAATTCATCGCACACAACCCCTTCCTCCCTCCCTTCCTCCCCAGCCACCCCTCCACCCTCCTCGTGTGTCCTTCGGCAGCCCCGTGCGTCAATCGACCATGGATTAAGACAGAGAGAAATAACGTGTGAATGTGACCCTGCGGCGCGAAAGGCTGACGAACGGCAGCACCCCGGATAGGGAGGAGGTAGAGGGGGGCGGGGGGAGGGAGAGGGAGGGTGGTGTGGAGGAAGGGGAGGAATGAAGCGGCATGGGAGAGGGGGAGGGAGGGAGCGAGGAGGAGGAGGCGGGAAGAAAGGAGGTCGGGGGTGGCGGCGTGGAGAAGAGAGAAGAGGGAGGAGGAGGTAAAGAGCCAACGCCAACAGAAGCGGGAGAAAAGGGAGCGAGAGGCAAGGGGAAACAGCCAGCCCTGCAGGAAGGGAATCGTGGCGATGGAGGCAGCTGCAGACTGCGAAGCAAAGCCGGGAGGAAGGGGGGAAGGGAGGGAAGGAGGGAAGGTGAGAATGACGTTGAATGAAGACAACGCGATTGCTTCCCAAAAAACACCATGGAGCCAACTCTTCCCTTCCTCCCTCCCTCTCTTCATCCCAATTCTTCCCTCCTTCCCTCTCTCCACCAACATATCATGACATAACGCTCACCTGGGCGAACCAAAACACTCCCCTGTCAAAGCGGAACAAATAATCTTCAAGGTCCATCCTCTCCACATAGGAGTCTGCACCCGCTTTTCCCAAAAGCGCGTGGATGTCATTTACGTGCTCCGAGTAAAACAAATCAGAAGGAGAACGCCCCCCGGTGTACAAGGGAGGGAGGGAGGGCGGGAAGGAAGGTGAGGGGAGGAGGTTGCCGCCTTCGTTCAGCTTGGCGCCTTCGGAGAAGGAGTGGGAGCGGGTCCCGACTTGTTCTTCTTCCGCTGTTACTGCTGTTGCTAGTGGGACTTCGGAAAAATCATAGATGGCCTCAGCGGTCAACTGCAAAGACAGGTGAGAGGGAGGGAGGGAGGGAGGGATGGAGGAAACAGCGAATCGATGAATACACTGCTGTCTTTCGTGCAGCATTCCCTCCCTCCCTCCCTCCCTCTCTCCCTCCCTTTTCACCCACCTGTGTTGCTGGGGCCACCTCTCCCACCTTCTTCCCCTTCTCCCGAAATAGCACCGCGTCCACAAAGTCAGGCCTTCCTCCCCCTCCTTCGGCCCCTCCCTGAGGAGAAAGAGGAGGGGTAGGGTAGTGACAGGCATGCTTGAGGGCAGAGAGACCCTCCTCGACTGAGGCTTGACGGGTGTAGGTAATTCGAACGGTGGGTGCTGAGGGAGGGGAGGAGGGAAAGAAGGAAGGATAAATGGAAGACAAAAGTTACTTGTTTTGTTCATCTTTCACTCTTCCTCTCTCCCTCCCTTCACTTCTTTTTGCACTCTACGACCATCGATGCCACCAGGGCCAGGGTCCCTTGTGACTCGGCTGTTAAATCAAATTAAACAATGCTGCAATGCTGCATAGGCTCTCTCTTTCTCTCATCCTCCTGCCCTCTTTCCTTCCCTTCTTCCCTCGCCTCCTCCCTGTTTGTAACCTCACCGGCTTCTTCACACTCCACTCCTACCAACGCTACCAAGCCTAAGGTCCCTTGTGACCCTGCCATCGAATTGAACAATTCTGCATTGTCTTTCTTGGAGCATGTAACCACACTTCCATTCCCCAAAACAACGGTCAGGTAGTTGCAGCTGTCGTGGAACGAACCGTGGCGGTGCGAGCTGCTCGAGGCGGCGGAGCCTGACACCTGGAAGGGAGCAATAAGAGAGAAGAATAAGCAAGACGGGGAAGGAGGCAATGGGGGAGAAGAGCAAGAGAGAGGAGGAGCATGGTCGAAAGTCTCTTTTGTCTACTCACCGCTCCTCCCACAGTTGCCTTTCTAAAGGGTGCCACCACCTTAGGAACCAAACCGTATTCCCTCGCAGTCCTCACGAGGGCCTCCATCGTAACCCCAGCCTCAGCATGAATGATCCTTCTCTCACGGTCTACCCGCACAACGTGATCATGCCCAGCCAACGATAAAAGCGTCGCGTTCCTCTTATAATCCTTTTCAGTGAGGTGATAGGACGATCCGTGCCTCCGAGGGGCGAGTGAGAGGGGGAGATGCCGCTGACTGGTGACTTCCTTGACTTGCGCAGCAAGGTCTTCGACTCTAGCCCACGAAGCGGCCTCGGGCGATAAGCCCATTGAGGCATGGGTAAGATTGGGAAGAAGGGAGGAGAGAAGGAAGAAGAGAGAAGCGGAAAGTAGGAAGGGGAAGATGGGCCTTCTTCTTCTTGGTCTTAGGTTGGCATCCGCCATGGCTGGAGCAGTACTAGCAGCACGAGGAGGGAAGGTCGTCGTTTGTCTCTTTGGGGGGAGGCTGCCTATGTGTGAGAGGCTCAACTGTGGAGGTGTTGTGTGTGGGCATGAGAATGGGAGCCACGAGCGCAGGTCGATGTGGCAAAATGCATCCCGATGTCTGCCGCTCCCTGCTAGGGGTAAATGAGGAGGGGCAAGGTGTGTCTGCGTTTGTTGACGCAAAGACTACGGCAGGCCGCACGCTTCCATTTTGGCGAGTGTGTTGCCGTTTTGGAAAGCCATGTTTTGCGTTTCACTCACACCCTTACCCACGCACATGCACATACAACCACCATAGCCACGGGTAGGAGGAGGAGCGACGCATGCCTATGGGGCCTGGCCGAGCGGGGAAGTGCTTATTATATATATAATTTCATCCCCGGTGAATAGAAGAAATGAGACCTTGGTCATTATCACATCATCGCCTCGCCTCCCTCAGCCCGCTCCCTTTGCGCCTTCACCTGCTGTTCCTGGCTTGGCTCCTCTTCTTCACCATCGGTCCCACCAGGATTACTAGCGTGTTGAGTGCTCCTTCGGGCCTGCCCAGTCCCGCTGCCCTCTACTCCACGACACGATCTATACGCAGCAAAACCTCCCCACCCTCCCCACCCCCACCGCAGCTGTTGCACCAACGGGGTGGAGCCTTCCCCCCCGCCCCCTCCTCCTCCTCTTCACCCGCTTCCATTCCTGTTCAAAATGATGAAACCCTCTCCTCAGTCACGCTTCTACGTCCTTCTCCTCCCTACCTCCTAAAAACCGTCCTCGTCAGCGCAATCCTCCTCGCTGCCTATCCCTGCCTGACTCCTTCCCTTTTTCCCTCTTCCTCCTCCTCTCCCTCCCCTAAGCATCAACGAGGCGTTATACCTCTCCTATCTCTTCTCCTCACTATCACGGCCAATATGCTCTTTTTCCTCTTCCAACGTTGGTCCTTGGCGTTCAATGTCTGGGTAAATTACAAGCAGACTGCAATACCCGCCGAGGCAACCATGGCCGTCGTGGTAACTAAGCCACATGGTGAAAAGGGCCTGGTGGAAACCAAGCTGGAGGAAGAAGAAGAAGAGGAGAAGAAGTGGGAAGAGATGGAGTTGAAGAAGAGCAACGGAAAGGGGAAGAAGAAGAGGAAGGGTAAGACAGGAAAAGTAATGGCGAAGGAGAAGTCCAAGCAGCAGCAGCAACAGGAGCAGCAGGAGCAGCAAGAGCTGCAGCAGCAGCAGCGTCGACGTCGCCTGACCTTTATAAACCAACATCGCACCTATGTCCTGTCCTCCTCCTCCCTTTCCTCCTCCTCCGCCCTTTCGTCCACGTCTTCTTCCCCTGCCCCCGCGGCCTTCCACCCCCGCCGTCCTTCTACCCATCTCCTCCTCCTCCCCTCCCTCCTCTCCTCCCTCCCTCCCGTCGGCCCCTACACCGGCACTCACGGCCACAAACGCGCCGCATGCGCCCTCCGGCAATATGGGCCAAATGCTTTGGATGTCTCCATCCCCCCACTGCTTACCTTGTTAGTGAACGAGGCCCTCTCCCCCGTTACGGTATTAAAGCTCCTCGACCTCATTCTTTCAGCTGCTGACCATGGACCCCCTTCCGTCCTCCTCATGTCTGCTTTTCAATTCATTGCATTTCGCTACCGGTGCGCCAGCACCGTGAGGGCGAATTTGAGGAAGCTTAGGGAGGAGGTCGTGAAAGAGGAGGAAAAGGGGGGGGAAGCTGGAGAGGGAGGGCCGAGGGGGAGGATGAGGGTCTGGAGGGAAGGGGGGTGGGTGAGTGTCACGGCCAAGCAGTTGGTTCCCGGGGACGTGCTTGAGATGAGAGGGGATGAGGAGGAAGGAAGGATGGAAGAAGGGAGGGAGGGAGGGAGGAAGGGGGGGAAGAAGGGAAGGATCAGGAGGGAGGTGCCGGCTGACTTGTTAATTATGCAGGGACAGATTGTGGTCGATGAAGCCATTTTGACAGGGGAATCGCTCCCTCAGCTCAAGACCCCTCCGTCTGTAGGAAAGAGAGGGAGGAAATTTGGAATGGGGAAGGCAGTTGGCGGCGGAACCCCAGGAGAGCGGGAGGGAGGAAAGGAGGAGGAGGAGGACGAGGAGGAGGAGGGGGAGGAGGAGGGGGAGTACCTGGACATGGAGGGAAAGCACCGTCCCCATATTCTCTTCAGCGGCACTCGCGTGCTACGGATAGAGGGGCAGAGGCTCGTGGCCCGGGTGTTGCGCACGGGGTATTTCTCCACCCAGGGCGAGCTGTTGCGGATGATCGATTTCAGACAGCACGCTCAGGTCGACATTGACTCTCCTGATACCTTGAAGTTGTTCGCGGGCCTGGGCCTCGTCGCAGTCGCAGCAGCAGCAGGGGTTATCTGGAAGGGGTCGGGCGAACTACACACGCAAGTGTTACAGAAGCTTCAGCAGCAGCAGGAGGAGGAGGAGGAGGAAAAGGAGGGAGGGGAGGAGGGAGGGGTGGGGTTGCCAGTGCCAACCATATCGAACGAGGGAGGAAAGGAGGAAGGACAGAGGGAACTTACCCCCGAGCTCCTCCTTCTCCGGGCCACACGGCTGCTGGCCAGGGGCATTCCGTTTTGGTTGTTGGACATGCTCTCGGACACAGTATCAGGCGCGGTGAATATCCTTGCTTCCGGTAAAGCTCAGATGCTGTGCACTGAGCCTTTCCGCATTCCCCTTGCCGGTTCGGTGAATACGTGCATCTTTGATAAGACGGGTACTCTGACCACAGAGCACCTTACTCTTCGAGGGGTCGTCGTCCCTCCCTCCCTCCCGCTTTCGGATGGTGACCTCCATTTTTCCGCTTCGTCTTCCTCCTCGTCCTTGTCTGCGGTCCTCCTCTCCCCCCCTTCCCTCGCTCCCCTGCGCACACAACAAATCCTGGCCGCGTGTCATTCCCTCGTGGAAGTCGAAGGACAGCTGATGGGGGATAGTCTCGAATTAAGCGCCTTGAGAGGGAATGGGGGAGGGTGGACATACGATGGAAGGAAGGGGGTAGTGTCTCGCCTGACGTTGAGAGGGGAGGGCGGGAAGAGGGGGGAGAAGGAGGGCGGGAAGGAGGGAGGGAATGTGACGGAGTCGCTGGTGATTGAAAAGAGGTTCCCGTTCTCAGCGGCCTTGCAGAGGATGAGTGTCGTGGTCCGGGAGGAGGGGGGAGGGAGGGAGGGAGGGAGGGAGGGGGGGTGGGAGTGGTGAAGGGGGCGCCGGAAGCGATGAAACCCTTGTTGCTGCCTGCTTTCCTCCCGTCTTCGGACGAGTCCT
>Ga0160420_100248_pt1 | contig 28563 bp, 42 predicted proteins | sample CelAP2metagpilot_FD_108197 | JGI IMG/M metagenome (GOLD analysis project Ga0160420, IMG submission 108197) | Phycosphere-associated microbial communities from algal ponds in Kailua-Kona, Hawaii, USA - Cellana AP2-5-5 metagenome pilot | ecosystem: Engineered > Artificial ecosystem > Aquaculture >... | reverse complement strand
CCGCCTCCCCCCCCTCCCTGCCTCCCCTCCCCCCCCTTTCCCTCCCCCCTCCCGTCCCACCTTCCCCCCCCCCCCCCCTCCCTCCCTCCCCCCAGCGGTGAGATCGACGCCATCGCCGCGGGCAAGCTCCCTGTCGACGACTCCCCCCTCCGCAATGCCCCCCACACGATTGACACCATCCTTTCCGCCACGTGGGACCGCCCGTACACGAGGGAGGCGGCTTGCTACCCCGCCCCCTGGGTTAAGGCGAATAAATTCTGGCCTTCGGTAGGACGCTTGGACAACGTACACGGTGACCGGAATCTGATTTGCTCGTGCCCGCCGATGGAGACGTATCAGGAGGACGAGGACGAGAACAAGAAGCAGGTGGCGTAGGCAAGGGGAGGAAGGAGGGAGGAAGGGAGGAATAGAGGAATGTGTAGAATGTACGTCCAGCCCTGGGAGAAGTGTCTCAGTGTGGAGGAGGAGAAGAAGAAGGAGGAAGTTGAGGAGGAGTTTGTGGAGGAAGAAGAAGAAGACAGAATGGAAAGCAAATATCCTGAGAAATGAAGACAGCAACAGCAGCAGCAGCAGCAGGAGGAGGAGGAGCAGCAGCAGCAGGGGCGACCATATCCATATGCACTATAAAAAGAGACGGGCCTCCTTTTCGTCCACTGTCTCCTCTTGACTCCAGAAGAAGAAAGAAAGAAGGCGTGGTCTTCTTCGTCTCCGTTTGATCAGTTGTCCTCCTCCTAATTTGAGTGAAATGATCATAATTATTATTATTATATTAATCATAATAGTAGTAAGGCGTAAAGCGGTAGAGTGACGGAGAAATCATCTATCTGTCCATCCACTCGTCCATCCGATCATCTCAATCCGTGGATCTGTGTGTTTTGAGACGAGATAGCAAATGAACACACGGAGGCCGATGGCCATAGAAGAGAAAGTGGAGGAGGGCAGGGTGATCATGTTGTAGGTGGTAGGGCCAGCTTCGGTAGCGGTGGGGAGAGGGATGGAGAAGGAGGGAGAAGGGAGGGAAGGAAGTAAAGATATGCTCAGACAGAGGGCGCGTACACGACGAGGACGACGGGTGGAGGAGGAGGAAAGGAAGTGAAGATTAGTAGTATGTGAGAGAGAGGGAGACGAGGAAGATCGAACATAACCAGCTTGCTAGAAAAGAGACACTCATCGTTCAAGGATCTGTGGTGGGTTTGTTATGCATTACAATCATCGGCTTGGGCGAGAAATTCGATATAGAGATAAAACTATCGATGTTTACCACCCTCCTTTGCAATTCTCCTTCCGAGGCGTCTGTTTGTCTAGATTCCTCCTTTTTTATTCTTCTGAGACTACTTTTTCATCTTGCTTTTTACTATCCACACCTATGACATCGATGACATCGTAATCACTACACTCCTTACATGTTGCGTATACACAAAATTTGACCTATCTGTCTTATCATTCCCTCGCTCTCTTTGAAATGAATGCGACCTTGCCTCTTTCCTCCATGTTCTATTTTTCTTCCCTCTTCTTGCTTGTATTATCGTTCTTCTTGTTGCTCTAATTCTTACTCTTGTTCTTGCTCTACTTCCCATCGACAGTTTCCCTGAAAGTCTCAGCTGGAAATCGAGGGAGGAGAGGTGAACGAAAATCACAATCGCGCTACCCCCCGTGTGGATTTTTCATCGAGATTTTTTTCACATTGAAATGTGTTTGTGTGTGAGTGGGTGTAGATGTGTGTGTGACCTCTCCCTCTCTCCCCCTCTCTCTCTTTTCCTCACGACATGACACAACATCCTTTCCTCATTTCTTCCTCCTCCTCTCCCACCAGAAAGATTTCCCCAATGTCCCTCGCCTTTTTGGCCACACCCACCACCGCAGCCGCCGTGCGTGTCGTCGTTGATGCTATCATCTCACCCTGTATCCTTCCTCTTTCTCCTCCTTTCTTCTCTCTTTCGCCTTTTGTTCCTGCTCCCGTGGGCACCACCAGTGCTGCTAGAGTAACAACACCTTTCGTCGTGGCGTTTGCTGGTGGTGGTGCTAATGTTGTTGGTGGTGGTGGTGGTGGCGGCAACTTGGCTCTTGTGTACATGTTACTTTTAACCGCCACGCTGCACTTCCCCTTCTCCCTCTCTCCCTGCACCCCCCTCCCTTTCTCCTCCTTCTTTTCTTCTAGCTCCTTCTCCTTCTGTCGCTCTTCCCTTTGCGCCTTCTCTTTCCGCCTCAAAATCTCCCTCTTCATCTTCCTCCTTCTCTCCATCGCCTTTTGCGCCGCCGTCTTCTCCTTCGGCCACATTAACCACCATTCCCCCCTTCCTCCCACCACCCGCGGATTTCCTTCATTCCTCCTCAGATTTCCCTGGCAAGCCACCCACCCTTCCCCGTGATCTCCCTCCTCGTCTTCATCGTCTTCGTCCTCTTCCATCCAGCCCTCCCCCTCCAACCAATGTTGTGTCCTCGAAGCCGAGCTGTACTGCAACCGTTCGGAATAATTCACGGCCGCGAGACTCTGTCCCATTGCATCGGCGAAACGGATATTTCGCTTGCGGCTGCTGCTGCTGCTGTTGCTACTGCTGCTGCTGGTAGTGGTGCTGGTGGTGGTGCTGGTGTTGCTGCTGGTGGTGGTGCTTGTAGGATGGAGGGAGGGAGGAGGGTTCATGTAGCTGCTCCCTTTCCGAAGAATGCAGAGAGGGGAGGCAGTGGTGGTGGTGGTGATGGTGGTGAAGGAAAAGGAAGAGGAAGAGGAGTAGGAAGAGGAGGAAGAGGAGGAGGACTCGGGCCCGCCGGTAGCGAGCTGCTGTTGCGCTTCCCTGTCTCCTTCTCTTTCTCCTCCTTCATCTTTTACACCGCCTGATAGCGACAAGATATCTTGCTGCTGCTGTTGCTGTTGCTGCTGCTGCTGTTGCTGCTGAGCCGTTGGTCCTTCATGCTCTCCCACCTCTGGGATCATGGTGGATGAATAAAATACCGACCCGCGCTTCCCTTGCTCCTCGTTTTCTCCTTCCTCCACCTCCTTGTCCCGCCCTTCGCTCTCCTTCGTATTCTTGGTCCCTTTTACTCTTCCTTCTCTCCTTCCATCCCCGTCCTCCTCCTCGTTCTCTCGTGAGAAAACATGAGGACTCTTCCTCCCACTTGGAATTATCTTTTCCTGTGCGGCCGTTGCTGCCGTTGCTCCTACGCTTGTGTCTATGCTCAACGGATACCCAGCCGACCCCTCTATCTCTCCCCCTCTCATTGCAAGTGCCAGCTCTTCTCCGGATTCTTTCGCCGGAAAACTGGAAGCATTAAAGAAAATAGGGCATGCGCTACTACTGCTCCGGTGGACACGATGATGCTGCTGATGGCAGCCATGGATAAGGCCTTCTTCTGGAGCATCTTCTATCACCTAAGGAATGGATTTTATTGGGGGGGGAGTGAGTTAATACATGAATATACATGAATAATGTGGGTAAGGGGTGGCGAGGGAGGGAGGGGAGGGGGGACTGAACAGGGGGTGGGTGGGGAGGAAATATACAAAATCGGAAGGAGTTTGCTGGTGATGGTTTCTAGGAGTGATTACGAGGAGGGAGAGGACTATTATTAGAGAGGAGGATTACGCATTCGCATGATTAAGTGGGAATGGCTGTGAGGAAGGGTAAGGAGGGGCGGGGAAAAAGGGGACGTGGGGACGAAAGGACACACAAATTTAGATGGCTGAAGAAGCTGGAAAATAAGGCAAGCGATGCGACAGGACATACATTCATGCGTGCAGGTGCAACCATGCGACCAACATGTGATAAGTAGACACGCGAAGAAGGAACATGACGGTGACATACAAATGCTAGCTGATGGCTTATACATACCGTGGCGGGGCTGCGAGTGGCCTCCCTGTCCAAGGCTTGCTGTCCCTGCTGCAGGAGCTCCGCGTCCTCGTTCTGGTAGCAGTGATAGTATAAGGACGCCATTTAATAGTGCTTCCTGTGGATGTGTATGATGGAGGGAATGGGTCTCTGTGAGGAGTGTGGAAGCAGCAGGAGGGGGAAGCAGCTTTCATGTGCCACAGGCGATTAAAGAAGGACGGCAAGCCCATTAATTTGGTGGCGCTTGAGAGCACAATTTTGATTCTGTAAGCATGCCCAGTGTTGACGCACGTTCATAGCAAGGGCGAGCTCACCCGGTCCTCACCGCCCTTTTAAACAAGCACGGGCGCAATATGACCACGTCTGCGTGCGGGTACGGCCCGCCGGCGTCAAAACAGAACAGAGACACGCAGGCCCATGCCTCAGGTTCAAGCCCTTCTTTTACCCCGAGTTTTGTATTTGTTTTGAATGGGATGCCAAGGCCTCTCTGCTTCACACATTGAGAGCAAGTTACCCACAACACGTTTTGTCGCCATACAATAGGTGACCGCAAATGTGGGCATCATAACTTAATGCCGGCGATCGATTGAGTCCCTACCGAAAAATTGATAGAACTCACACAACATTGGTTCCCGCGATGTGCCCCGCCGCCGTGTACAAGCGCCGTTGTGTGTGTAATCTCCCAGGGGAAACGACACACCTTACATGAATAGAAGATGGAATAAAACATAAAGTCTATTTTATAGCCAATGCAGCAGGAGAGCGTTATGTAAGCTAGAACAGCTGAACTTCACCTTCGTTTGGCTCACTTATGACCTCAACACCCCTACCACCATCCCACCAAATTACACAATCACAAGCTAGATTGTGAATGGTTTGTGCTTTGCAGCTCATCTTCCTCTTTGTCGTGCTAGTGGCCGTCGCGAATGTGGTCCGTGTAAATTCCCACCTCCTAGGCGTCGTTTCCTCCTCCTCGTATGCGATCCGACTAAATATCCACAAGGTCTACTTTCTATCTTAACCATCCTGATTGTTTCCCTCCCTCGATCCCTCCTAGACAGAAATCCCGACGTTCGTGCTTTCTGTTCCTGACTCCCTCCAATCCTCCCTTCCCTCTCCCATCCCCGCCCACAGCGTCGTGCTCTCGTAAGTGCAAACGATGTCCAAGTGATGAATAGATAGGTCCGCGCATGCCAGTGTGTTATTTCAACCACATCACACACTGTTGTGGTATTTGTTAATGAAGGAGAAGACGAGAATTCAGACAGAGTAAAGGAACGAAAATGACATCGACGATCTAATAAACGGACAAGGAGAGGAGAATTAGGAGGGAGTTTACCAGCCTCTGTCTCTCTTCGTTCGTCGGACATGCGTGGCGTGACCCTTTACTCTTCCGCCTCAGTGCTGTATTTGATTGTTCTCTATGTATATCCATCTGTATCCATTTCGATGACACATTTGATGAGATCACGTCTGATTGTCTCCCCAGCTTTCACGGTCGCCTGTACATTGTCTACTTTCTTTCTCACTCAGCCACAGTCTCACTCACTCATTCACTCATTCACTCATTCACTCACTCACTCATTCACTCACTCACTCACTCATCACTCCTATGCCTTCCCCAAAATACAGACCGCCTCACCCCTCCCTCCCTCCCTCCCCACCCCTCCCTCCTTCCCATCCTCACAATAAGAACATACCTCCCTCCTTCCCTCCCCATCATCCTTCCTTACCCCTCTCTCGCCCTCCCTCTCTCACAATCTGTCCTTCACCCAATCAAATGTCGCTAGCGTCGCCGCTGAGCCCGGCACCGCCCGTCCAAACGCCGCCGGCCACCCTCGAAACAACCTCCCCACCCCTCCCTCCCTCACCAGCCTACGTGCCACTGCCCCCATCCCCTCCTTTCCAACCCTCCCTTTCACCCCCTTAACCTGCATCACGCTCTTCACCGTGTCAAACGGCAAGGCCACTGTCCAAAACGCCACCCCCGCCGCCGATCCCGCCAGCAGGAGCTCCACAACCCCCAATCCCACCACATCGCCCTCCCTCCCTCCCTCCCCCCGAAGTCGAGCCCTCTCCTTCTTTGTGTTCAACAGCCAATCTTTACCGGCAGCAAACGCCAGAAACCATGCCCCTACCCCTGGTCCGTCCCTCCATAACGTTGGCCCTAAGCCCCTCCACAACCCCCTCACCCCTCCCTCCCTCCACGCCTGCTGGAAGCAATCGCGAGGCCCGGCAAAATGCGTTTTATGGGCCACCAAACGATTTCGAATCAATTCGACGGGTGATACGACGACGGCATTGACTCCTCCGGCCACGACACCACAGAGGAATATGTCGGGGTAGGTGAGGAGGGAAGAAGGGAGGGAGGGAGAGGAGGAGGAGGAGGAAGGGCGGAAACGCTTGCGACGATGGGAGATGAGGAATTCTTGGGCGGTTGAATTGGTGCCGAAGATGATACTATGTGAGGAGGTGAGAGCGAGTACAAGGAAGGATGAGAGGGAAGGACGGAGATGTGACGGGAGGAAAGAGGTAAAAGAGGCATTTAGTTTGAACGGGATGGAGGGACAGAGGAATAACAAGAAGATACCATAAGTATACGGAAGAAAACTCACGCTTTGTACACTGCCTGCGCTGCCAATGGGGCACTTAACCCCTTGTAGAACCCTAAAAAGCCTTCGGCATCGCGAATGCGACGGGCACAGACCCGGGCCGTGGTACCAGTCGTCCGAATCTGCAGCTCGGTGCGTAGGACATCGATGGGGTGACAGACGACGGTGGAGACAAAGGCAGCAATGGAACCGGCGAGAACTTGCTTGTGGGCGTCAACGACGTTGGCAGTGGTGGTATCGGTGGTGCCGCTGGCCGTTGTAGAGGGGGGAGGCTGGGAGGAGAAGTGAGACGAAGGGGACGGTCGCGGCGACGAGACATGCCCCATCAAGCCACTGCTGCTGCTTCCTGGCATGGAGTCGGTTTAAAAGATGCCCATCTCGTCTGGATAGCTTCCCACTGTGTTTGTGGCGCGGTGTGATTGTGGTGTAAGTTTGATAGAGCGGACGGGATTGTTGAAGCAAGTGAATGCTTCAACGCGCCTCCTTTTGTCCTCTACATGCCATGCGTCGTGCCTTTTCTAAGTCCGCGCCATTCAATCAATTATGGCATATGACATTCTGGCATTGCTTTATTCTCTACCTCTTTTCTAACATGTCCATGAGTCCATAATTCCCGCCCCGCAACTCAACAGCAAATCAACGATGACGATAGCCGCCACCCGTTGCCGCAGCCGCAAGCCACACCCAGCGCGTTTACAATGCAGCGCCCTCGTCATCCTCGCTATCTTACTTGTCATGGATAGCTCATCCACGGCCGGGGCCACGACACCAAGAAGAGGACGAGCAGAGCCATCCTTCCTAACCCCCCACCCCTGCTGCTCTTCATACTGCTGCTGCTCCTCCTTCTCTTCCCGTAACCTCCGAGCGGCAGCAGAAGAATTAGACTCCCCTAATATCCGCCGTATCATCGTCGTAGGCGGTGGGCCTGGGGGCTTCATGGGCGCCATCGAAGCCGGCCAATTTCTCAACAACAAGAACCACCCTCCCACCCACATCCTCCTCTTAGAAGGCAGCCGCCAGCTCCTCCATAAAGTCAGTATCAGCGGCGGTGGACGTTGCAATACAATGCATGATGCCAACAAATCCATCCAGGACATCACGGCAGCTTACCCTCGAGGCGAGAAAGAACTGCTCGGTCCGTATACCTCGGCCTTTGGGCCGCCACAGGCGTTGGAATGGTTTAGATCAAGAGGGGTTAAATTAAAGACAGAGCCAGATGGGCGAATGTTTCCGGTAACGGACAGCTCGGAGACGATTGTGGAGTGTTTAAAAGAGGAAGCGAGGAAGGTGGGGGTGGATGTGAGAGTTGGATGGAAGGTTGTTGGGGTTGAGGTAAACGAAGAAGGCGGAGAAGTTGGAGGAGGAGGAGGAGAAGGAGGGATAGCCGCAGCATTGACCGTAAAAGTCTTGGAAAGCAATAAGGTATTGCACACAATTAGCTGTGATGCCTTGCTTCTCGCGACGGGCAGCAGTAGAGAAGGGTATGCCCTCGCGCGTGCCTTTGGCCACCACGTCGTCGACCCCGTGCCATCATTATTCACTTTGGAGTTAGCTGATCGGAAGAGCAAAAGACCGTCACCTTTGCAGGGCTTGGCTGGGATAAGCGTGCCTTGTGCAGAGATTACATTGGTGGGCCCGGCGCCCGTGGTGGGGGAAGGAGGAGGAGGGGAAGTTGAAGGGGGGAAGGGAAGGCAGAAGAAGGAGGAGCAGCAGCAGTGGAAGGACATGTTGCGACAGGCCGGTCTCCGTGCAGGCGCTGCGGCGAAAAGCAAAGGCAGGAGCAGCAGCAGCAGGAGCAGGAGCAGCAGTGATGGCGATAGCAGTGGTTCCTTCTCCTCTACACCCACGACTACAGGGAGTCTCTCTCAACGTGGTCCTGTCCTTATCACTCACACGGGCCTCTCCGGACCGGCCATCCTCCGCCTCTCTGCCTTCGCCGCCCGCCTCCTCTCCCTCCTCTCCTACCGTGCTTCCTTCCTCCTTGACTGGGTTCCCGAGCTCTCGGCCGACGATATCCACTCTCGTCTCATCAGGGCCAAAGCGGCCCATGCCAAGAAAGGTGTGGCGACGTTTTGCCCTTTACTCACTACTACAGAGGAGGGAGAAATGATAGCCGAGCCTCGCTTACCCCGGCGGCTCTGGGCGCGCCTGGTGGCGGAGGCCTTGAGGGAGGGGGGGGGAGGGAGGGAGGGAGGTATGACGTGGGGAGGAATGACACCGACGATGGTGCTGGCGTTGGTGGGGGTGCTGAAGGGAAGTGTGTATGTGTCACGAGGGAAGAGTACGCATAAGGAGGAGTTCACGACGGCTGGAGGGGTGGCGACTCGGGAGGTTGATTTTAAGACTTTTGGGAGTAAGAAGGTCGAGGGGGTGTATTTTGCAGGTGGGAAGGAAGGAAGGATGGAAGGAAGGAAGGGAGGGAGGGAGGGAACGAGGGAGGGAGGGAAGGAGGGCATAGCAAATGTTAACCCGCATCTGGAATCAAGCATGGCTCATCTCCTTTTTCATCCTGCCTCCCTCCTTCCCCCCTTCCCTCCCTCCCTTCCTCCCTTCACTCGTCACTTAGGCGAGATCCTGGATGTGGATGGCATCACAGGGGGGTATAACTTCATGAACTGTTGGTGTGGCGGTTACGTGGGAGGTCAGAGCATGGCGCGGAGGGTGTTGGAGTTGGATAGGGAGAGGGCGCGGAGGGTGTTGGAGTTGGGGGAGGGAGGGAGAGAAAGAAGGAGGGAGGGACAGATTGAGCGATGAGATAGTGTACTGTCTTAGCTGAATGTCGTCTGATAAGGCTGGAGTTGGAGCCGAGGGAGGGAAGGAGGGAGGGAAGGAAGAAAGAAAGGAGAGAGGAGGGGAGGGAGGGAAAGACTTAATCCAGGTAATAGCGAGCCAAACCTTAACAAATACTGACCGTAGCGTAATTAACTGAAAGCACAAATTGTAACCAAGACATGACGACTGAAAAAGAGATGCACTTTTCTTCTTTGCCTTCGTTTTTTTGAGGATTCTACTATATTCTCTTCTTCCAGCGTCCCCGAAAAGGGTGCCTTTCAACCAACATACTCTCCCTCCCTCCTTCCCTCCCTCCCTCCCTCCCTCCCTACACCCACCGCGCCCTCTCCCTATCCAACTTCATCTGTAATACTGCCATCCTCGCTGTCCTCCTCCTCCGAGCACAGCAAAAATAGAACAAGCCAAGCAATAAGATACTCCCCAACAGGCACCCTAACGCCAATACCCTTTTATCCACAGTCTCCAACACATTTCGAACCTTGTCCAGCGCCCGTCCTCCCCCCTCCTCCTCCTCCTTCTTCCACTCCTCCATCGGCACCAAGTTCCAGCCCTGCACCACCGTGATGGCAAGCACTCCAACACACGACGTCCCGCACTTCCCTTCCTCCCTCCCTGCCCCCCTCAACATCTTCATATACCCTCCCTCTCCCCACGTAGTGCCCCACGAATTTTTCAACACCCAAAACGTTTTCCCCCCTTCCTCCTGCCCGTAGCCAACCAAGACCATCGCGTGGTCCACCTCCTGCGCACATGCCTCTGCAGTCACCTCCCCCTCTTTCGGCAAGCAGTCTTGATCAGGGGTGAAAATGCCACTGCTATATGCCATGAAAGCGGGACAATTGCTCTTCACACTCACGGATATAGGACCGAAGTAATACAAAGCTTTTTGCAAGATAATATCGGCAGGGCAGGGAGGGAGGTAAGCTGGACCAGCAGCGTAGGCGAAGACAGGGTTGGGGCCGCGGCATGTACCTGCATGGGTGTGTGCGCGCAAAGGGATATGAACGAACAATATAATAGATGAATGGATGAATAAATGTATGTCATGGACAGATAAATAAATAAATAAATAATAAATATACAAAGGGACGCAACGGATGTATAAATAGGTAAATGAATGGGTCAACTGACACTTAATTAAGCAGATTCCTCACCTGGTTTCTGCGTGTAAGGGTAAGAATGAAGCGTCCGCAGTCCGTTTTCGCGCACGTAAGCCAGAGCATTACTGACACTTCCTCCATCGCATCCCTGATTAGCCTCGTTACAATCAAGGATCTGTTGTGCGGAGAGACTCACGGTCGATATACCTTTGCTGCTGCTACTGCTGCTACTGCTGCTACCACTACTACTACTACTGCTGCTGCTGCTGCTGCTGCTGCTGCTGCTGCTGCTGCTGCTGCTGTTGCTGTTGGATTGCTGCAATGCGACTTGGCCCTCGACCACGCCCATGGCGGAAAATGCCCAGCAGCTGGTGGAGAGGGAGAAGAAAGAGAACAAGAGGTGGAGAACGGGAGGAAAAGGTACGGGGGAAAGAGGTGTAGGGTGCGGTTAAGCGAGGGAGTGGAGGACTGAGAGAGGGAGGGAGGGAAGGGGGGGAGGAGAGGGCGACCTACCTTCCACACGTCCCTTGTTGCTTGACAGGGGTAACTGCCACGACCCCATATGGATTAGCGTCTTTATATCGATAATCTAGGGAAGCAGGGAGGATCACTGCTGGCACTGTAGAGCTGGAAGACGAGGAAGGGAGTGAGCGCGCTGTGGAAGCGGAGGACGAGGAGGGGAGAGGAGACTCATTGCCACGGCTCTGCACCCGGCGACGCCCTCTTCCCTCGTCGTTTAGGATGATTTCCGTCTCATCGACCATTGAAAAAGCAGCAGTCGTACCAGTAGTTGTAGGAAAGACCTCATCGTATGTGATATCCCCAGAGATCAACTTCTTTATCGTTACAATATCCTCCATATTCAAAATCTTCTCCTTATCGGCCACCATCCTCCCCTTCAAACCCCGCAACGTCTGCTTCTCCTCCGATGTCCAATCACTCATGTTATTCAAACCCACCCTAAACGCGGCGTTGGGGTTTGCCTTCTCGAAGCTCTGAACGTACGCCACAGACTCGTTGAACTGCCTGCAGCGTTTCTCGAGCTCCTCTTTCTCTCCGTCAGGCCCGCCGCTGCTTCCTCCTCCACCGCGGCCATAGCCCTTACCTGCTTTTTGAGCGTACCCTTCATATCCCCATTCCCCGTCACACTCCCCCTTCCAGGCCGGCTGCTGCTGCTGCTGCTGCTGCTGCTGCTGCTGCTGCTCCGCTCCAGCTGTCTGGTTGCTCGACGTCAACCACCACGGCTCGTTTTGCGGTGGGTGCTCATGGTACTTTCTTGCATGCTCCTCTACTTCCTTGCCTTTATCAGAAGCAGGCATAGGCCGAGGAGGAGGACGACCTTTCCCCCCTGCATGTGGAGCCCCTCCGTCTTCCTTGCCTTCCCCTCTTGCCGCTCCCGTCGTTGGTGGCATAGCCTTATTTCCGCTGCTCTCTTCGTTGCCCATCAAAGCCTGAGCCCCGTCCCAGGCCTTTTCCCTAGCTTCTTCTAAAATTTCCATCGTCTCTTCAACTTCTACCGACAGCTCCGGCTGGTTTTGCCTCCCTTCATCCAGTTCGGACATAGTCCTATGGGCCGTGACAGTTGGGATAAGGACAAGCAAAGCCACGGCATACATAGCCAGCAGCAGCACCCAGCTCGAGCGATGTTGTTGTCGATACGTGTATTGCTGCTGCTGTTGCGGCTTCCGCTGATTCTGAAAGCTTCGTCTAGGATGCATTTCAGTCGCTTCCTCCTTGGTCATGTGTGTCTAACCCTATCTCTCACGGGCGTCCCCTCCCCGACAATTGGGATGTCTGCGGGCTTGCTTCTTCGACAGCGGCCTGTCTTCGGTGGCAAAAGTGGTAGGTGGAGAGTTGGAGTCTGGATTTATTGGTCAAGGGAAAGGAAATCTGGACAGACAGGGAGAAAAGATAGAATACACACAAGGGAAAGAGCGTGTGACGACGAACAAAGCGCGATTTTTAACGGTGTGCTCTGTCTCGCGCAAAACAAGGCAAATACAAAGGTATGCGCACAACGCACAACACCGACAACACTGTTTCCTTTCCATGCCACATATGCACAGGGACTTTCACCTTGCGACACTTCGGATCGTCTCCCTCCCTCCTTCTGTCCTTATCCTCCCTCTCCTTGACCAGCAAGCAGCATTAGCAGCATCACCATTCCGCCCCGCAGCACACCAAAGCCGCACCTACAGAGCTACACACCCAAGAGCAAAGCATAAAGCATGGGTGCCCTCGCCGGATTCATCAACGCCCCCGTCACCAAAGGCTACTGCCTCTTGGTGGTGGGCGCCTCCCTCCTTTCCTCCTACACCCAATCCGGCCCAGCTCTCACTCTAGACCTCGCCCGCATTCTCCGCAAGGGGGAAATCTGGCGTCTGCTCACCAGTCAACTAGCCTTCCAAGAACATCCACAAACCGTGCTCGGAACATTTTTACTATACACCTTTCGGCATTTTGAACGGCAGATGGGCTCGAGGAAATTTGGGTCTTTTTTAGTCCTTTCCACCTTGCTAGCTACCTCGGCCGAAGCTGCCATCGCTGCCTGGGTGGGTCCAAGTGGAGGCGGTAAAGGAGGCAGGAATGGATTGGTGCTGGCATCAGGGCCATTCGGGGCGATGTACGCGATGTTTGTCCTGTTTTATACGACTGTGCCAAAGCTGAATCCAAAGTTGGTAGGGGTTTTCGGGGTGGACATAAGTGACAAAAGCATGTACTACGCGGTGGGGGCGCAGCTGCTGCTGGGGGGTGGGTGGGCGACAGCAATCCCGGCTTTGTGTGGTTTAATGGCGGGGATGTTGTACAGAAGAAATGTGCTGGGGATTCAGAAGGTGATGCTTCCGGGGGTTGTGTGTAGGTGTCTTGCATCCATGCTTAGCCCGGTACTGCAGACGGGGCGGCCGATCCCGGGGACGGAGAGGCGAAGGCGGGGAGGAGGAGGAGGAGGAGGAGGGCCAGGTGGGAGGGAGCAGCTGTTGCCGGGTGCGGGAGGCCCGAGGTATCAGCCAGGACAACCAAGAAGGGGGGGAGGGAGACACCAACCAGTAGGAGGAGCTGCAGGAGCAGGAGTAGCGGTCCCGCTTGCTGGCATTCCACCGCCGGCGCCGGCGTCGGAGGAGGCGATTGAGATGTTGATGGGTTTGGGATTCGAGAGAGGGGCGGTGGTGAGGGCATTGCAGGCTGCGGACAACAATGTAGAGTTGGCGGCCAATCGGTTGCTGGCGGGGGGATGAAGGAGGGAGGGTGGGAGGGAGGGAGGGAGGGCGGGGAGGAAGAATTATATTAGTACCCTGAAGGAAAATAAAGTAGAAAAGACTGGAAAAGACTCAACACAGACAGTAATGTCATTTGCCTATGATGGCGTCTTGTTTCTTTCTGTGTGGCGGCGGCTATCTTCCTCCTTCTTCACCTCTCCTTTCTCCTTGTTGTCATGAAGGGTGAAAGTAAAACGCGCTGCTCCGGGGCCAAGACAGGCGTCCCTGCATTTCTCTTTGAACGCTAACTACTCCCCTCTCTCCTTCCCTCCCTCCTCCTCCTCCCTCCCTGCTTCACCCCTTCACTGCCATCTGTGCGCGGATTTCCGTCGAGCTCATGTCGACGCGAAACTGCTCTTCACTCAATCCGAGAAACATTCCCAGAATCGACCGAGGGAGGGACAGAGGGCGGGCTTCCTCCAACACCGAATCCAGCGTCATGAACCCTCCCTCCTTCGTCTTCCTTCCACCCACCACAAACCTACAACCATGCATACTAATCTCATTCAGGGCGAGGAGGAGGGCGTCCCTCCCTTCCTCCTTCCCTCCCTCCCTCGCTTCCTCTGAATCCACGACATAATATTTCGGTTGCAGCAGCCGTTGGGCCGTGTCCGCGCCGATGAGGAAGTAAGAATTGGGAAAGAGTCGGGCTTTCGTTACGAAGAGAGGGGCGCGGGTCAGGACGAGGAGGGGGAGAGGGAGGGAGGGAGGGAGAGAGGAAGAGGAGGGAGAGGAGAACTGGGAAAGGCGTGGGAGGAGGAGAGTTCGGTCAATGAAACCTTTATCGGCATTACAGGTGGATATCTCGAAGAGGACGGGGGGGAGGGAGGGAGGGATGGAGGGATGGAGGGAGCCAAGGAGGGTCTGGGCGGCATGAGCGAGTTGGAGGTGGCCGTCGTGGAGAGGGTTGAACGACCCGGGGTAGATGATGAGGGGGGAGGGAGTAAGTGAGGGAGGGAGGGAAGGCGAGAGGAGGGGGACGGAGGAAGGAAAGGCTTTGAGGCCGCTGGGTGCGTGGGGGGAGGGGACGTAGAGAACACGATCGACAGTGTGGTGGATCATCAGCGCGTCAAGTGCATCCCCTCTTTCCTTCCCTCCCTCCTTCCCTCCCTCCTTCTGCTCCTCCTCCACTACCCGCACCAGCTTATCCTCCCCGCCCGCCCCGCCTTTCCCGGCGCTCACGCACAGAGCCTCTAGCCACGACGAGGACGAGGACGAAGACGAGGACGAGGGATGAAGGGAGGGGTGGGTGGCTTCCAATAGCGCAGCCAGAGTCCCCTTACTGACCTCAGCATCTTCCTCTGTCCGTGTCCGAGCCCCTTTGGTAAGTGCCAAATAGTAGGATTTTGAGACGATTTTTCCATCTTCGTCCAGTGTGTGAGTTGCTACATGGGCCCTGTGTGCCCCCCTTTTGGTTTCCCTTGACACCACGGCCGCCGTGCAAGCTACGCCGACGAACTTCCCCTTCCGCAACACCTCTATCCCTCCCTCCCTCCCGCCCTCCTCCTCCCCACCCGCCACTGCAGATGTCACAGCGCGCGTGTACGCCGCCTGGGCGAGCTCTCGTGCTGTCGATGCAGAGCAGTAGGAGCCGTTGGAGGGTAGTTGCTCCCCGCTTCCTCCCTCCCGCCCTCCTTCACCTTTGAGGTAGGCCTTGATAGAGCCCTTGGCGTAGGGGGAAGATAGTTCAATTAACACGTTGCTCGCTCCAGGCGTACCGAGCATCCATGCATTGAGTGAACCACCGGCGCCGCTGGTGCAGATGCAGATGTGGAGGTGGGAGGAGGAGGAGGAGGGAGGGGAGGAGGAGGACGGCGGCATGTTGTAGAGGGCGTGGAGGGCAGATTGGACTTCGGTGGGGATGGGGGATTCGGTCATGGTTGAAGAAGGGGAGGAAAAGGTCTGTACGCTGTTGCCACTGCAGCTACCACTGCTGGTGAAGGTGGAGGGGAAAAGAGAGGCCGAAGATCCCCTTCGTGAGCGTGCGAGAGGAGAAGAGGAGAAAGAGGAGAAAGAGGAAGTGACAGACCGAGAGGATGAAATACACGAAACGACCGGCGAAGGTGCCCACGCTGATGGTATGAATGAGCAAAAAGGCGTTGCTTCCCCCACTGAAGATGATGGAGAGGCAGACCCCCGGGGACTGATGCTGATGGTGCTGCTGGTGGTGGCGCTTGAGCTGGCGAGAGGAACTAGTGCTGAGACTAAGGGCAAGTATCCACCGCCCAAGGACCAAGTAATACAGCGGAGGGCGATAAGGATGAACGGTGGGTGGTGGTTAATGCAAAGGCCACGCCTATTGGGAGTGGATCAGGGGGAAGAGGGAGTGAGGGAGGGGAGAGAGGGAGGAGAACGGGTCAAGTAAGGAGGAAAAAAGGGGGAGCAGGAAGGAGGGCACAAGACCAGAAGCTGCGTGTATACAGATAGACGTACCGAGTGCTCCTAATCATGCCTTGGGCCGAAGCACGCCTGGATTGTTTGATGTCTGCTTGGTCTCTACCCCCGCTGCTTAGAGTGCTTGCTGCTGGTGCTCTGGTGCTGCTGCTGGGGCTGATGCTTTGATATCACTTGTCCATGCACTCGTTCGGTGCCCGATGTCCACAAGCAAAGCCAGAAGGCAAATTGATCGACGTCTATGCAAGGCATGTGCAGGGCGTGTAAGTGTCGTGTGCGTGTGTTATAAAGAGGATGCGGAAGAGGCATATGGAAGAAAGTGTTGTGCAGTTCTGCAGCTCGGATAATTTTGAGGTGCGACTCGGGCCGATAAGCGAGCAAGATGAGGAAGAGGCCTCTTCAGAGGCATCTTTGCTCATTCTTGAGCCAGATGTACCCTTGAGCACGATACGCCCCTGACCCTACAGCTACCAGAACGACACCCACTACAGCACGAAGAAGAAGGCGTGGGAGCGGGTGTGGTGGCTGTAGAAGCCGCAGCGAAGCAAGCTGCCACTCATTTGTCGCCTCCCCCATCCGCCCTACCCTCAGTGCCCAACGCCCTCTCACGCGCTCCCCGCCCTCCCCATCCTCCCACCCTCCACCCCTTCAGGTCACAGACAGGCAAGCAGGGCAGGTAGGCAGCCATGGCGAACGCCTCCATGCGGGCCGCTGCGGCCCAGTACATCAACCCCGCCGTCAAACTCTCCCACAAGACGACCGTCATCAGGCTGTATCGCAAAAGCCTCAAGACACTCAATTCCTGGTCCGTATGTATACATGGCGTGGGCCTGGGCCTCCCTTCCTCCCTCTCTCCGTACACCTTTGTGTGCTTGTGTGCTTGTGTGCTTCTACTATTGCAGTCGACACCGTGAGGGTCTGCTGCTTGTGTGTGGGGTCATCCTCTCCTCCTTTCCTCTCTTCTTCCATCTCTCCCCTTGTTCCCTTGCCTTGGCGTGCCTGTTAGGACATCTTATTGCACTCATTGGCCTTCCTTCTCCGCATATGCCCACTTTGTATGGAACCTATAGGATGCTCGCGCCGTCCCACTCACTCACTCACCCTCCCTCCCTCCATCTCCCTCTGTCCCTCCCTCCTTTCATCCTCACCCCCTCGCCACCCACACAGGGCGATTGATCGCGAAGTGTTCCTAAGCGAAGCCAACAAAATCCGCAGCGAATTTTCGTCCAACGCACACCTTGCTCCCGAGTCAGGGAAGGTCAAAGCCTTGGTGCGCGAGGCGCAAGAGAAGCTGCTGACACACTCGCATCCGGACAAGTACATTTTGCCCTGGATGCCGGGAGGAACTTTGTTTATGCGTAACCCGCCCTTGCCCTTCGACGTGGTGTTTGCAGGCCACGTGCCCGAGGAGCTGCACGAGGAGCCAATTAATATAGACATGACACCGGTGGTGAAGGGGGAGAAGGGCGATGGGCGGGTGTTGGTGGACAGTGCCAATAAAGCCTACTTTTAGAGGAAGGGAGGGAGGAAGGGAGGGAGGAAGGGAGGGAGGAAAGGAGGGAGGGAGGAGGAGTGTATGTAGAAGATGAAAGGGGAGGAGGAGAAGTAATGGGAGAGTGTGGTTGAAGAATGGGGGGGGAAAGGGAGTGGAAGACAAGAAGCACAGCAAATATTGAGATGAAGGAGCCCGCGCGAGAGAGAGACGGGACAAAGGTTTCTGCCATTGTATCGTTGTTGATGTCGCTATAGTTCTTCTATTTAATGATGTGATTGTCATTGTGATTGTTGTTGCGATGATTGTTGTTGCGATGGTTGTTGTTCTCTTCACTTTCTTCCTCCTCTCTTTGTCGACGCTCTCTATTTTTACCCCTCCTTTCCTCTTTCATGTTCGATTCATCATGTTCCAATTTAATTTTTTTTAAAATTTTGTGCCGTTGCTTTTCATTCGGGTGGGGGTGCTTTTTGTTGCTTTGGCAGTTGGTGTCATTTCTCATTTCCTCCTTGCTTCTCTCTCTTTCTCTCTCACTTACACACACACAGACACGGTCGTAAAAGCACAGAGACACACACCGACTTGTCATCAGAAGGGGGGATGAAAGGAGGAGAGAAAAAACAAGCAAGCGACGGCATCTTCATCTCGTCGATGCCACGCACAGGCCCCTCCCTCCTTCCTTTTCTCCCTTTCACCTTCCCTCCCGTCATATCACCACACTCTCTTTCGATTCTGCTGCTGCTGCTTGGCGCCATGTTCCTCTCTCAGTCATTCTCCTACCTTTCTATTCTAGCCTTGAGACATGCAAAAATCTCTCTCTTCTTCCCCTCATCTCTCATTCGTTTTTCTTTCTCTTTTCTTCTCCCTCTCTTGTCTGTTCTGATGGTATGAATAAATAAAAAGACAAAGGTATTGTTACATACATAAATATATGGCTATCGTGTCAAGACCTCTACCTGCCCCTCCTTTAGCTTGTCTCTACTACCGCCCATCTCCCACATGTCCTTGCTGCTTCTGCTACTGCTACCGCGGCTTCCCTTCTTCCTTCCTTCCCTCCCTCCTTCCCTCCCTCCCTTTACGCCTCCTCCTCCCCCATCATCCAACTCCCCTCACTCTCCCCCCTCTCCAACACCGTCGGCGGCGGACCAAACAGCCCCTCCTCCACCACCCCCCTCACCACCAGCTTTGTGCTTCGTTTGTAGGTATATCCTATGAACTCCCCCCCTTCCCCCTTCCCTCCCCCTCCCCCTCCCTCCCCCGCATTCCTCCCCCCCCCTCCCTCCACCTCCGGAAAATCGTCAAAATTCGCAGTTATTTGCTCAATTAACGGCTGAAACCTCGCATCTCTCCTCTCTACGCCCTTCAGGTCCTCCATCATCCCTCTCAATACCTCCGACCCCTCGGGACGGTACGGTGCCTCGAGCTCCTTCAGTCCCTCCCATTCCAGCCCTGACGTGGCAAACCACGGGTGGGCCTTGATCTCCTCCAGGCCGTTCCTTCCCAACCTCCTTTCTGCCGGTGCAATGAGTGAATGCATGAAGTCCAAGCACGCGGGGCTGACCCTCGAACGTACCTCCGCCGGTACCTCCAAGTGTTGCTGCCACCGTAAGATTTTCCGGCATGTCATGACGGGCTCGTCGGCGTAAAACGGCGTGTACCCCACGAGGCATTCATACATGATCACCCCTAGACTCCACCAGTCGCATTCACGGCCGTAGCCCTTTTGCATCAGAACTTCAGGTGCGATGTAATCAGGCGTGCCTACGGTGGAATAAGCAAGCTTACGGTCACGGGTAGGGGTGACAAGGGGAGGAGGAGGGGTGGAGGGACGCCGGGAGGAAGCGAAGGATGTAGGCAGGTGAGGTGCGCAGTGAGGGTGGTGGTAGTGGTGATGGTGGTGGGGGTGCGAGGGGGAGGGAGCGCGATTGCAGGCCCCGGCACCGTCAGCAGGCGAGGCATGGACAGAGATGGAGGAGCCGTCGTAGAGAAGGGGAGAGTCTTCCAAATCCACCTTCTTACACAGACCCATATCGCTCAGTTTGAGATGACCGTCCCAATCGAGAAGGATGTTGTCGGGCTTGAGGTCCCGGTGGATGTAGCCGAGCTCGTGGACACTCGCGACGGCCATAACCATCTCGGCCATGTATTGACGGGTGGCGGCTTCAGGGAAGGTGTCTTCCCGGATGAGGAGGGTCATCAGGTCCCCACCGGGGAGGAACTCCATCACCATGTGGAGCATCTGAGAAGGGAGGAAGGAGGGGAGGAAGGGAGGGTGAGGGTGAAGTCTTCAAATCAAATCAGTCTCTTATATCGCATTGGTACCGGGTGGAAGCATCCTCTTTCGTCCTTCCCTCCCTCCCTCCCACCTGTCCTCCCTTTGTACCTGCTCATCTTGGAAGGAATAGTGCAACGTGACAATCCATGGATTATCCGCAACGGCCAAAACGTCTCGCTCCGCCCGCACATGCCCTACTTGGTTCTTCCTGACCATGGCTTCCTTAATCATGGACTTCATAGCGTATACCTCGCCGTTGGACTTCTTTTTCACCAGGTGAACCTACAAAGAATAGGAGGGAAGAAGGAATGGATAACTAGCCTGCTGTATTGCTCTCGTGCATATTTACATCCTCTTTTACTTCCCCTCCTCCACAATCTCCCTCCCTCCCCTCCCTCCCTCCCTCCCTCATTCCCTCCCTACCTCTCCAAACGCTCCCCTCCCAATGATGACCAAAGGATCGAAATCATCCGTCGTCAAGCGTCGCTGTTGCTCGCGCTTGTGTTCGTCTTCCATTCGTTGGAGCTCTGCCCGGTAATGCTCTTTTTGGATCTCATCCAAGTTGAGGCGGGCCTGCAAGGAAGGAGGGAGGGAGGGAGGGAGGGAGGGAGAAAGGGAGGGATGGATGGATTGGGTAAGTGGACCAGGCACAAAAGTCAAGGTCCATAAATCTCACTTCTCGGCCAACAAATGCCGACAACTCGGTCACTGGGCGCTTGGCCCTCTCTTCCTTCCCCAGTTGCTTACCATTGTCTCCTCCAAATTCGCCCGTCGGTCCTTCTCCTCCTCCTTGTCCCGTCTTAGACGCTCGTACTTCTCTTCCAGGTAAGCTTTCATCCGATCTGCCTTGTCATTGGCTACCGCCTCTGCCGACATTCGCCCAGGCGTTCCGGGGGGCACGAGTCCTCTCCCCCCTCCTCCTACTGCTCCGGCTGTTCCTGTCCGCCGCGACGCCATGCCCGAGAGCAAGCCGTGCTGCTGGTGCTGCTGGTGCTGCTGGTGCTGCTGGTGCTGCTGGTACTGCCCCAGGCGGTCGTTGTTATATGCGTCTAGACAAGATGTTTGCCCGGTGGTCGATGGCGTGTCTCACGTCGTCACCACGTGGGGACGCCGTGCACGATGTCGCCCCGTTGAACGGGACGTCAAGTCCACGTGCTACACCCTTTGCCCCCCCGTCCCCCTGTCAAAAAGCGAGCGTGAGTGGTGGGAGAAGTGTGTTTGGGTACATATGTAATTCGTCGTCGTATATGCATCCACGCAGCAAATTCGTAGAACATTTTGGATGAGGGCAAGCGCATGTCAAAGGTCGGTCAAAGAAGAGAAGCACGAGTATGAAGGAGATGAATCGTGTGTCTGGTGTGTGGACTCATGGGCGCGTCTGATTTGCCCCCCCCACACGAGGCTAAGTATTTAGAGGCAGAGGAGAGAGACAGACATAACGTGGCGTGTCTTTGGCATCCCTGTATTCGCCAGCATCGTCCACACGATGGGGGGCGGAGAACAGAAATAGCGCAGGGACGAGCAAGCGAAGGAAAATACCTAAAATGAGTTCATATGGTGAATTAAATCGAGATATGAGTGGATTGATGCGTGCGTATGAGAGACTCTTGCGTCTTCTGCTCTCGGGAGTCCCTCAGCGCAGCATCCTGATTTTGCTCCTCTCGTCGTGACGACGACATGATTCCGCGTGTGCGTTTTTTGGGGGTGCGGGGAGAAGAGAAGTGCACATCAAAAAGCTTGCATGGACAATTACCGACACAGCACACCATAAGATTATTTTATAAGAGGGCCATTCATGCAGGTGGACGAAGGGCCTCTTGGTTTGGTCGGTAAAGCATGACACAGACACTCAAGCCACACACCGGCAGGGCCAAGGCTGCCGCCGCCGTTCGCCCGCCGTTAGTTTCCTACAATCCTACAATCATAGCGTGCAACCTATCCGCAGACAAATGCAAACACCAAGTATTTGCACGAGCGTGCCTCCACTCAGGACTACACACGAGGAAAAGCATTCAAAAAATAAATTGTTGCATATTCTTACCTTATTTTGCCGAGTTTTCATTGCTTTGACAGTTTTTTTTCACCAGCAAGCAGTGCAGAATTCGAGTATTTGAATGGCCCATGAAAAGGACGAGATACGCCTTAGTGTGGCGTGTCTAAACTGTCCCTGCCTTGTATACATGTTCCCAGATTTCATAATTTGGTAAAGCTCACACATCCAACAATTGAGACAGTGAATAATGCGAGGGAGAGTGGTCCAATAAAGAAGTGCTATGAGACACTCGGAGTGGCTACCAAGACAAGCGATGCCTGCGCGTTGTTTGCTCACAGAAAACCTCTTCCTTGTGTAAGCCTGCTATTTGATGAATCAGTGTGGATGCTGCGAAATAGACTTACGCTCTTTGAAAAAATGCGCGCGAACGCGCTGAATGTGCGGGTGTCCGTGTGGAATTTCTTATTTTTGCAGGACCAAGAAGACCTTTGAGCACAGAAATTATGAGGTCTTTTCCCATTCTCTTGTAACCCATTTTCTTTTAAAAAGTGTAAGTAATGAGTCGTATCATTTTTATATCAGTCACCATATGGGACACGGCAGGATCGCACCGTGCCTGCCCTCCTTCCCTGCCTCCCCTCTCCCCTGGACTAGCACGACGAGTGAAAAACCCACAGAGAGAGAGACAATGAGAATTATCGCAGGATAGATGTTGGGCCTAGTCTGGATTGATCGGAATACGAATATTTGTACGTAATTTCTAAAGTCTTTCGCGTCCCTCTGAAATCGAGCCTTAGGAGAGTCCGCGAGCAATTATGTTCTCCACTTAGACTGCACCTGTCTTGAGAACCAAAGTATTCCATTACACGTAAATATCATCAAGGAAAGTATCTCAGAAGCGAAGAAACATTATGCTCGAGTGCACACTTGGACCTTGACTGGTTTTACACGACGTCCCCATCTCTGCGGGCAGGTTGAACGAGCCTCCACTCCGTCATTCCTTGCGGTCCCTGACAGCCAACCGTGTGCAGTCGACAACAAAATGGTGTGTAGGAGGAAAAGAGGAGAGAAAACTATTGCATGGCCTCGTTCTCCTTCGTTTCCTCAGTGTTTGTTGCCTCAGTCTTCCCCCTCGGCCCTTTCATCATCAGGCCGTGTCCCCAAGGCAAGCACGGGCAGCCAAGCAAAGACTCTAGATGTGGCTTGATCAAATTTCCAAAGACAGCATGGAAAACTTAACTAAATAAACAGATATCCGTGGCTACACCGCCCATATTTCATCTTTCACTTGGTCTCCCTCGGCATGAGGAGGCCGGATCGTGCGTTTGGCGGGAAGGCGGGGAATTGTTAATTTACGAACGGTCTTCGCCAACAATGAAGGCGGGAAGTGGAAGTGTGTTGCAGAAGCCTTAGCACAAAGCTGGTCGACAAGCCCTTACTCTTTCTTTTCTGCATTGCTGGCGTGGTTCAGGGGTCCACCGTGTACAAAGAATACTCGCAGTGCGCTTGTACTGGGCCTGGTATTCATCTTTTGTGTCAATTGGCAGCAAATAAGTGGTCGTTCGTAACCTTCTCGCTTCCTCTGGCAGCAGGCACCAATGCACACCCTGCGCTCTCCACTACACCACGCATGCACACACAACCACCTTCACCTCACGCACATCAGCACACGCCAATGTGCGCAGTGCCCACGTCCGTCTCCTAGCATTTACTGACACAGTGCCTGGGGGTCTGAAGCGTTCCGGCCGCCCCTCATTTCATGCCTCCCGTCCCGCCTTCGCACGTCTGACTAAGTCCCCTGTACACACAACATACAGAACTCCCACTACCAGTACCACCGGCTACCATGCCCCTCACCGAGCACACCAACGTGGCCCCCGTGCCCGAGGATCTGGCTGCGACCATGGAGCAAAAATTGTCCCTGGCCAGCAAGAGCGCCGCCGCCGCCCTGCCGGACGAAGAGCTCGTGCTTAAGCCTTCTGAGATGAAGCTGCGTGAGCTAGCAGGCGAGATGGACAACGAGCTCCTCCTAAAGGATAATCCGGGCCGCTATGTCATCTTCCCCATTCAGCACCAGGATGTACGTATTGACAGACGGAGGTGATAGTGGGGGGGGGGGGGCTAATTGCCGTGTGCCTTGTTTTCCCGCCCTCTTCTGCGGGTGGGTGTGTCTGCCTTAGGTCCATCTTGCCCAGTATTGGCATTGGCAGCACAGCAACAACCTGGCAGGGCAAGCTTCCTGCTGCGTTTACCGCTGTATCTGGAGTGTCTATTGCTCAAGTTGTTTCCCGCCTTCTGTGGTCTGTGGAGGGAGGCTCGTGCCTCGGCATGCGCAGCCTCCCTCCCTCCTCTCCATGCCTGCCGCGCCAGCACCATCATTTATGCGTACCTTCTCGACAGGAGGCAGGCAGCAAGTGTGTGATGAAATGGAGATGTATAGGTTCTGCTGCTCGCTTTCTGCTGCTTTCCTGCCCAATACTCTCGGTCCCCACTTACCATCACTTCCCTCCTGCCCTCCCTCCCCTCCTCCCACCTTTCCCCCGGCACCACCACAGATCTGGGACATGTACAAGCAAGCTGAGGCCTCCTTCTGGACGGCGGAGGAGCTGGACCTGGCCCACGACAAGACTGACTGGGAGAAGCTTTCCGACAAGGAGCGCCATTTCGTCTCGCACGTCCTCGCCTTCTTCGCCGCGTCCGATGGGATCGTTAACGAAAACCTGGCCTTGAACTTCTCCAACGAGATTCAGCTGCCGGTGCGTGCTACGGATCTAACGTTTGATTGAGTCATGACCCCACCCCCCTCCCTCTTTTCTGTGTTGGCGTCTTCGTCGTTGTCTCACTCCCACCTCCCCCTCCTTCCCTCCTTCCCGCGCTCCCCCCCCACCTCGACCGCACAGGAGGCCCGCTGCTTCTACGGCTTCCAGATAGCCATCGAGAACATCCACAGCGAGGTATACTCCCTCCTCATCGACACGTACATCAAGAACGGTCAAGAGAAGCACAAGCTGCTAAATGCCATTGATACTGTGCCTTGTGTCCGTCGGAAGGCGCAGTGGGCCCTCAGGTGGTGCGACCGGAAGTACGCCTCTTTCGCCGAGCGCCTGATTGCGTTTGCGGCCGTGGAGGGTATATTTTTCAGTGGGTCGTTCTGCTCGATATTCTGGCTGAAGAAGAGGGGTTTGATGCCGGTAGGTGGGGAGTGGGGAGGGGAGGGGGGAGGGAGGGAGGGAGGACAGGAAGGAAGGAGGGAAGGCGGGAAGGAGGGAGGGCTGAATTGAGGACCTTTTTTACCGAGCTGTCTTGTTTTCTATGTATGTATGAATCTAAACCTTTCCCTTCTCCCCTCCCCCCTCCCTCCCTACCTCAGGGGCTCTCCTTCTCGAACGAGCTCATCTCCCGCGACGAGGGTTTGCACTGTGACTTCGCCTGCCTCCTATACAGCAAGTGCAGCATCAAGTGCCCGGAGGAGCGTGTGGTGGACATCATCAAGGACGCGGTGGCCATCGAGAAGGAATTCATCACCGATGCCCTGCCCGTGGAGCTGATTGGGATGAATAGGTGAGTCCTGTCTCCCTCCCTCCCTCCCTTTCTCCTTCCCGCCCTCCCTCCCACCCTAAGGGTTTACCGAGGAGGCTGCCCCTGCCGTATAGATCACTTTTCCTCCTCACCCTCCCTCTCTCCCTCCCTCCCTCCTTTATAGCCGCCTCATGTGCGACTACATCGAGTTCTGCGCCGACCGGCTCCTTTTGTCGTTGGGCTGCTCTAAGGCGTACCATACCCGGAACCCGTTTGACTGGATGGACCTCATCTCCTTGCAGGTAGGAAGGGAGGGAGGGAGGAATGGAAAGAAGGGAGGGCGTGAAGGAGTGCCTGTTTCGTATTCCATACTGCCGAACTCCGAGGCAACTTACCCACCACCCCGTTTCTCTTTCCCTCCCTCCCTCCCTCCCTCCCTCCCCCCACAGGGCAAGACCAACTTTTTCGAGAAGCGCGTGGGGGAGTACGCGAAAAGCGGCGTCGGTGGAAATGTTGAGGACCAGGTTTTCTCTCTGGAGGCCGAGTTCTAAACCTCCTTCCTTCCCTTGCTCCCCTCCCTCCCTCCCTCCCTCCCTCTTGTGCCTGCCTGCCTAGCTACTACTAGTCCTGCCTGACCGTCAGTGGACTCGTTGCGTGTTGTGTATTTTTTGTTTGGTGCATAAAAAAGAGCCTATTTTTTGTGGGGGCTGGGGGGCCGGAAGCTCCCTGCTTGGTGGCAGCACATCTCTTTTTGATGTCTTCATTTACGTGTGCATATGTGGAGCGGGAGGAGAGAACCGAGGGAAGGAGAGGAGAGTCAGGCTGTCGACCATGACGAGGCGGTGAAGGGGGCATACATTAAACAGTGAGCAGCAGCAACAGTAGCAGCTTGCTGCACACGTACACGATCTTAGGAAGGAGGATACATAAACCTACAATAAACCGACCGGAGTACCAGAAATGAGAGGTAGGAAAGGGGAAGAGGGCGAACAAGAAAGAGAGAGAAGTAGAAGGAGGCGAGGAAGATTGAGACAGAGGGGAAGGGAGATAGAGGGTAAGTGACATCCAACGAAGAATTCCTCAAATTAAACAGACCAGAGAGTAAGCACAGCCAGAGAGTGAAGGGCCCAAATAGAAAAGCACAGAACAAGAAGACGACGACGATGATGATGTCGACGACGGTGAGGATGTCGACGACGTGGACTATAATTGCGAGCAGCGAGCCTGGCCTGCTCACTCACGAAGCCACAGCAGCTTCTCTATTCCATGTATTCATTTCTTTGCTTTTGTTTTCAAAGTCACTTAATGCAAGAGCCGCCGCAAGGCCTCGACTACATTCCCCCCTTCCCTCTTGAGTGTCTGCTCGGCTATTGCCTCCGTCACTTCCAATTCACTCACAATTAATGAGATGTCTTCGGGCTTGACTTTGACGGCGGCCCATTCTCTGCAAGGAGGGAGGGGAGGAGGGAGGAGGGGAGGAAGGATGAGTTTCGGGAGGTAGCAGAGGACAACGATAGGAGCGTAAGGGAGGACAAAGAATAGAGCAGGTCGGTAGTGCATGCCGAGTAGATACATATGTATATATGCTGTTTGAAAAGCAAGGGTGGTCAGGAAGGAGACAGGGGCCGGTCGGTGGGGTAAAAAGCACATGGTCTCGCTTGCCTGGTTGGGGGAGAAGGGTAGAGACATGCATGCCGCATACCGACGGATTGGGGGGGACCTTGCACGTACAAAGGACAGCGGCCAAGAAAAATTAAGATGGACACACCAATACCTACACAAACACGATCGCACACGCACTTACCGTGCTTGCTTGGCAGCCTCGGCCCGCGCACCGCTCGTGTCACTTTCGAGGGAGGACATGGCTTTGGCCATGCGGTCTGCGTCTAGCACTCGCTCCTCCACGTAGTCCGTGACCTTCTCCAGGCTCTCTTTTTGTTGTGCCTTGGTCGCCATGATCCTTGCGTATGCGGAGGGTTGGGAATGTAGAGGAGACAAACGAGAGTGCTTGAGGGCTGGCGCAACGGGCCGAAGTTGAGTAGGGGAGAGGTATGCAAAAATTAAGACCCGGCATCGCCCGCCGCCGTCTGCAACTCAAGGAATAGATAATTGGACATCATAGTTATGCCATTGTTGCATGTCTTGGGCAACTTATGAGCGCGCGGCCAGGCTGTGGGTCCGTGTTTAGGTGTGTATGCATCTTGCGTGTGGTTGCCTCAGAGCACGCACCGCCGATGGCGGCGACACAACACCATAGCAGCACATCTACCACCGGGGCTTACTGTCCCACCACTTTGTCCTTAAATAATGTATGCTGGCACATATTTCCATCAGGCGTTATGGCACGAGCAACGACAGCGCCATGTCTGCTCCATGTTCAAATATTGGCCTGGGCTGCACTGGCTCTTAGAGCTACGTTCCTCGACCGAGAGAAATATACACATACTTGAGAATCAAGAAAGACAATTGAGGCTGAGCCATTAACCAAAAATATGGAAAGAAGCGAGATTTGTTGGTGCGAAGAAGCGAGGGAGGAAGGGAGGAAGGGGGGGAGGAAGGGAGGAAGGGCGGGAGGAAGGGCGGGAGGCAAGGGAGATATTACGCATGGGAAAGACAGATGACTTCACACGTAAATAAAGCAAGAGGGGAATAAAATAAGCATGAAAGTAGACCAAGTGGCGTGATCATATCTTCCACCCTTGAGTATGATTTCATCAGTGCTCCTTTCTCGTGGGTGTCTTCTCTTCTTCTCCTTCCCGCCCTGTCCTTCTCTACCTATTCATCTCTCCCCCATTCTCCATTTCACTCTTCTTCAATGGTCGTCCTAGCAATTTTTCCAATAAATCCTTGTCCGGAAACGTCTCACCATGCACGAAATACAGTCGATCCCTGGCACTGAAACTCACAAAAGGACGAGTTGAACGAGGGAGGGGCTTGACGTCGGAGAGTTTAAAAGTTGTGGTGACACGACGCGAGAGCCAATTAATCGTGTCAGCGGAGAAATAGATGTCGGGCGTTCGGTCTGTATGTCTTCTGGTGGTGGCAGGAGGGATGGAGTCGTCTTGAGGAGGAGGGAGGGATGGAGGGGGGAGGAGGCGCAGGGCGAAGATGTAGGGCTTGGTGAAGGCGTGTAGGAGGATTGTGGGCCCGCAAGTGGCAAGGAGGACGATGCTGGTGAGAGAGATGTTGGCAGCCTATATAAGGGAACCAGGGGAAGGATTTTGTGTGCATGTATGTGTGTGTGTGTATGTGTGTGTGTATGTGTGTGTGTGTGTGTGTGTGTGTGTGTGTGTGTGTGTGTGTGTGT
>Ga0160420_100247_pt1 | contig 28575 bp, 25 predicted proteins | sample CelAP2metagpilot_FD_108197 | JGI IMG/M metagenome (GOLD analysis project Ga0160420, IMG submission 108197) | Phycosphere-associated microbial communities from algal ponds in Kailua-Kona, Hawaii, USA - Cellana AP2-5-5 metagenome pilot | ecosystem: Engineered > Artificial ecosystem > Aquaculture >... | reverse complement strand
GGGCGGGCTGGATATGTTGAAGATGCTACCGCCACCCTGCTCTCCTCCTCCGCCTCCTCCTCCTCCTCCTCCTTCTCCTCCTCCTCCTCCTCCTCCTCCTCCTCCTACCTCCCGACGTAGCTCCCCACGCTCTTCCTCCCATCCACCCCGTCGAGGATAGTCATCTCCCGACCTTCCTCCTTCCCTGCTGCCTCCATCTCGTCTAGGCCCCCCGAAACCCTCCCCATCCCTCCGCCTATAGTCATCTCCTCCCTCACGATCTCGGTCCCTCCTTCCATAGCCCCCACCGAACCCGCCCCCTCCACCACCCCGCCCTCCATCTCTTCCTCCCGCTTCCATGTCATCCCTCCTTCCATAGCCCCCACCGAACCCTCCTCCTCCACCACCCCGCCCTCCCCCCATCCCTCGGTCCATCCCTCCTCCACGTCCATTGCCCAGCTCCTTCTCTCCCCCTCCCATCCGTCTTCCTTCCTCTCTCCCTCCCTCCCCCGGCCCGTCCTCCTTCCATCTCATATTTCGGGGGGCAGGCTCAGGCGTTGGTCGTCGTCGAGGCACGGGTCGGACCGTCGCTCCCTCCCTCCCTTCCTCCTCACCCTCCGGCTTATCCCCTCCCCACCGTTGCTCCTTCTCCTTCTTCGTCTCAGCCTCTCCTCCCTCAGTCATAGACTCGATCCCAAGAGCAGCAGCAGGAGCAGCAGGTGTGCTCTCATTCCCTCCTTCCTGAGACTCGGCAGCGGGACCTTCCCCTCCTTCCTCCACTCCCTCCTCCCCTCCCACCCTCACCTTGTCCAATTTCCGCGTCAAAATCTCCTCCTCTCTTGCCGCCGTATCAACAGGTTTGGCACCCCCAAACAAGCTATTCCCTCCTCCTCCCCCTCCTCCTCCTCCTCCCTCCCCCCCTGGACCAGCAGTACTCCTCGGCTTTAGGTTCAACCGCGGCCTCTCCGCAGGCCCATCATACCCGCGTCGAGGCGGGCCTATGTCCTCCCCCCCTCCCGCTCTTCCTCCCTGTCCCCGCCAATTCGTCGGCGTGTTGTCGTCCGCCCCACCTTCCCCTCCTTCCCTCCCTCCACCACCCATACCCTCGCGACGACGGGGCGGGGCACGATCAAAGTCGTCGTCTCCTCCTCCTCGAGTCCACGGCCCGTCATCGGCCCTTGACCTAGGCGGGCCTCGTTCATCATCCCCAAAACCTCCCCTGCGAGGTGGGCCCCGGTCATCATCTCCAAAACGTCCCCCTCCTCCTCTTTCACGAAAACCTCCACGGTCCTCGAAACCTCCCCCTGCGCCACCACCCCTTGACCAGCTTCCCTCCGAATTACTGCCCCCTTCACGATCTCCACGATCGCGATCACGGAAGCCACCGCCGCCGCCTCTCCCTCCTCCGCGACGGCCTTCGCCCCGATGACCATCCTCAGACGAACGGCCAGATGGTCCGGTAGGCAGAGGGTTCCTGTCCACGGCCCCGCTCAGCTTTTGGAAGTCCCCAAGGGAAAGCTTGGTACCTTTCTTAGACATGTTGCAGGTGTTGCTTGCTTGCTTGTTTGCTTTTTGTTTGTCGAAAAATTTCGTAGAAGGAGACGAGGTGCTTGAGACCCTGCTCCTTTCAGTATTCGTGTTTTGAGGTGGGCGGCTGCGAATGTGCTGCTGCGCCTATGGGATGGTGAACGGAGGGGATAAAGGAGGGCATACATTGAGGACATCTATTTGGAGAACCAATACGTGGTGTGGTATGGTGATCAGCCCTCATTGCTGGCTTATTACGGTGGGGCATTCGCAAATGAAGGAAGAAGCATGAGTCGCTCGAGAGCCACACACGCACCCACCAAAAAAAAACCTGTGGGTGGATTGGAAGGCTTGGGAAGAGCATAATCATTGCGCAGTGCTGAAGATCAAATAAAACCACGAGACGAGGCACACTACCAATACAAGGATTCATTCGACCAAGCGATGTGTGCTTCACGCAAGGGGGGAATGCTGGCATAGAGACCACGAGTTTTCATCACTCCTCCAGCTACGTAGTATGGAAAAAGGCGCGAACTATTTAGTAAAAGGAAAGGTTTTCCTCCTGCACTACCTTTTATTTTATCATACCATGCCATTAATTCTTATTATTATGGCCATCAAAAGCGATACGCTAATTTAGCTTTGCGAAGAAGTCCATTGAGACGATCCTGCCGCTCGTCGGTCCATTTGCTCGCCGCCACCGAAAAAGCCACTGCGACATTCGTGCGGGTAGAGGTCATGAAAGTTAGCGCTCAAAGAAAACATTTTGTTGGGAGGAGGAAACCTCGCGCGTCAATTCATTTTTCTTTAAAATAGCAGGCATCCATTAAAATCTGTTTATACTTTTCACAGCAGTTGGATACATTTGAGGTGGTTTAAGGACCGTGTGGCTTTTGAAATGGTTTTGTCTTGTCAGGCCAGTTCCACTGGAGACGAAATGACAGTCTCGCGCTATGCCACCATCAGATGGCACTATAACACGCAAGTGTGCAATATACTCTCTGAATGAACGAGATCATCCATGAAATTGTATCATGACGGGAAAAAAATATATCACATTCTGATCTCACGCACAGCGACGATACCGTTGGAAGTTCTGGAAAGCAAGCAAGGGAAGGTCGCCAAAGAGGTCGACATTAAAAGTGCGCTATTCTGTGGCCTTTTTTTGCCGGTAAATTTCACCACCTCAAGCCATACATACCAGCATGGCTTACTGTAAATGGCGTGCATGTAGCTTTAACATGCAAAATGGGCCCAGTCGTAGCCGTTACAACAAAGTCGCACATTGAAGGCCTCTTTCGTCGTTTTACACAGCCACTGTTTTGCACACGGCTCTTACCCACATGCACTGCACACGATCGACACGACGGTGTTCTTTTTCATTCATCATATATCGTTACGCTGTGCGGTTGTGGCCGGCCCCATGGCCAGGTCTGCACTTTTTGGCCTTACCCTGATGTGTCCAGAGGAAGCCGTTGCTCTTGGCATGCTCTCCTCCTGTTAGCCGATACCATGAGTGCACGCACGCGCACATCGACTTAACAGTCCGTTTTTTAAAGGCCTTGAACACTCTTGTCGGCATCATGCACAGGTCCTCCCAAGCCCTCGAGAAACGCATCAAGGGTAGCGCGTGGAGTTTCAGGATGGCGTGGGTGGGGTATTGTTTGTTGGTGGGGATGGCTAGAGCCCAGTTACATGTCGTGCCGCCCCCGTCCCTGCCTTGCCTCTGACGTAGTATTCATATCCGCTCACTCTCAATTCATTTACATCACACCCACGCACAGGCGCAGACGAGTGTACGCTCAACTTCTTCTGAAGGAGCACCCGACACGCCCCTCCTTGCCTGGTTGCCCTCCCCCCACCAGCAAGCACACAGTCCGCTCATTCTTGTTCTCCTATCGCCCAGCACGTTCGATTCATGATCTCACGTGCTGGATCGCGAGTATGGTGGGGTTTCAAGGTCATAACCATGATAGCTGCGGTGCACGTGGCATTCATGGCGTCGTCGCAAATCAAATGTAAGCTGTCAGCAGGGACGGTGGGTGTTATTTTTTGGGGTGGGCATGGGGTTTTGCAGCACGCTTGCACACGATTATGGGCGATACAAATACAATGATGGAGAAACTTAATGGTTCGGTGGCTATGGGCGGTATAGGGAGTGCGTGTCTGGTTTGCGCTGTCGGGTCTCGGATCATCGCAGGGGGAAGGAATTACTGCTTCCTGTGGAGAATGGGCAACACATTGCATGTATACAAGCAATTCACACCTGATCTAACCTTAGCCAAGGGTAATGGATACATCAAACATCCACTCCCTGTACATTTGAAGAATTCCGACTCACCACTCTCTCTCCCCTGGCTATTCCTCCCGCCCTTATCGCCACAGTCATGGGCCAAGACACTTTTGCGGACCAACCACCGTCAACCCCTGCCAACTTCGTTGCCTCTGAGTCCTCCTCCTCCACCACCTCCACCACCTCCTACTCCCCCCTCTCCTTATCCTCCTCCTCCTCTTTCTCACTCATCGACCGCGCCACCGAGGCCGTCCTTGGCACAACCAAATCCTCCTCCTCTTCCCGCTCTCTCAAGTGGGCGATCTTTACCCCTCCCAAACCTTTTTCGAAGGCCCCCCACCAGCTAGTCGCTTTGCGGTCCTGGCTCGACTTGCGGATACCACCGAAGGTGTTCCTGGTAGAGGCCGACGATCTCGATCCGGGAGAACTGGCCGAGATCCGCGCTGAGTACAACGTGGAATCGTTTCCAGGGGCGACGAACGCCAAGGGATTTTTATTGCAAAATGCTTTGTTTGAACGGGCGAGTAAGGAGCAGGATCTCGATGTGGTGGTGGTTATCAACTCGGATATCATTTTGGGGGACGATTTTCTCGAGGCTTTACAGCACGTGGAAGCTACTTTTGATCGCTTCCTGATGGTGGGGGCGAGGTACGATAATCTGACCCCGCAGGAGATCCCCCAGGGAGCGGACAGGGAGTGGATCAAGGCTTTTGTGGAGCAGACATGGGAGGAGGGTGCGTTGCATACCTATGGAGGATCTGACTATTTTGCATGGCGCCCAGTAGGTGACCCTGCCATGGCGGCCACTGGTGGGAGGATTCCACCGTTCACATATGGCAGAGGCAAAGCTGACAATTGGATCATTGATGCGGCACTGAAGAATGGAGTGGTCGAAGTCATTGATGCCACTACAGCGATTTTGGCCGTGCATGTTGCCCACGGGTATGACCAACTTGAGGCGGCTGCCATGGGTGCTGCTGCTGCTGCAGTCGCAGATGGGGAGGTGATTGTCAATGAGGAACAGGTGGAGGTTGCTGGGGAGAGTAGCAGTACCAAGCTATCTTCTCAATTTCCTCCATCTGGAAATAATTCAGTGAAAGAGACGGAAGGGCAACGGTCCGCTCAGCCCGGAGCTGCTGTCCCTGCCTCTACTGGCACCACCGCTCAAAAACATCGGCACACTGTCACCGTGCCAGACGCTGATCCGGCATCTGTTGTCGCAGTAAATACGACTGCTGATGCCGTCATTTCCAATCCTGCGCCTGCACCTGGGAAGTACGTGAATTATTGGTCGGCCAAAGTGGCGGGAGAACCCCAATCGGACTTGAACAAATACCTGGCTTACAACTTTGGTTCTTTCCAAAACGGCGACGGCACGCCCTTGCATGCGCCCTGGCAATTGATGCGGTGTGTGGAAGCGGATATGCGCGCTGGTGGTGGTGGTCATGGCGGTTATATTGAAAAGCCGTGCCTGAGGTACCGGACCCGCCCAGGAGCCTGCCCTTGCGAACACAGCTCAATGGTGCCCAAAACGTTGACCGATGTAGAGTCACAGGGTAATGTAAAACTATGTGGGAAGGCACCTAAGATGCTCCGGGAGAGTTTCGGGGAAGAATTCGCTTTTGAGAATCTGATGGCGCAACAGGCCCGGGATGGGACACTCGTTTTGATTGGTTTCAATTATGGGTATCAGGATATGTTGCTTAATATGGTGTGTCGGCTCCAGCAGTTGGAAGTGCCAAACTACGTGATTGCTGCCTTCGATGCGGAGGCCATGGCCTTCTGTCGAACGCAGGTCTTGCCTTGCTTTCCCGTGAATGCCGAAATTGCTGTCAAAGCCGAAGCAATCGTCATGGGTCAGGGGGAGGAGAAAGTCGAAGCAGCGGTGGCAGCAGCAGCAAGGCCGGAGGCGGCGGGCCATGTTAATCTACAGGCGGCCGCACATGCCTTTGGGACGAAAGGCTTTCGGGCCTTGACTAAGCTGAAGAGTCAGCAGGTGTTAAGGATTTTGGAACTGGGCTACAATGTCTTTTGGTCTGACGTGGACATCTTTTGGAAGGTAAACGTAGTTCCGGGCGTGTTGGCGGAAATGGGGGAGGGAAAGGGGAGTGTGGATATTGCGATTCAGTCGAATGCACCTCCAGAGGAGGAGGCCGAAAATGGAAAAAGACGGATTAACTCCGGATTTTATCTTGCCAAGAGTAATCCCCAAGTGGTGGAGGCGTTTCGGCAGATTGTGGCGCACGCCCGCGAGAGTGCTTTGTCGGAACAGCCATCCTTTTACACAGTTTTGTGCGGGGATGACTTAGAATACGTGCAGGGGAAGTCGAATTGTGTCAACACGGCGATTCCAGTGAAGACGCTGTTGCTATCCCGGGAGACGTACCCAAATGGGGCGATGGTAGAGGTGGTGAGGGGGGTGACGCCCGCGAGCGAGGATGATGTGAGGATCGTGCATTTCAATTGGCTAGAAGGGCATGATGCCAAGGTGGAGAGTTTTGTGAATGCCTCCATGTGGTTATTGCAGGAGGACGATATGACGTGCAAGACCCAGGTCGGAGGGAGGGAGGGAGGAAGGGGGCGGGGTATGAAGGCCGGCAAGGAGATGCCTCGTCCGACGGTTACTCTTCCGGAGGTTGTGGAGAAAACCCCACCGACGGTATTTCTTCGTCGTAGTTAATTGAAATATTGCTGAAGGTTTGTGAGTTTGGACAAACAGAAAAATGCATGTTTACATGCATTATATCCTATAAATCTGTCGGTGACAGAGTCGGGTTTTATTTCTATGACTAGATACATGTTTGGAAAAGCTGAAAACAAAGAGCTGTGGATGCTTTCATATGCCTGCATGGTATTCCATTTTTCTCTCTTTTTTTTCTTGTCTTAATATGCATCATATCTTGCATGTTCGTATCAGGAATGAATGGTGGTAGGAAGAATATCTGGAGGGATTATGAGATGTATGAGGAATCGATGAAAAGTGTTGGCAGTGACATGAAGAAGAGAGATGGAGCAGGACCGCAATAAGTGATGTCTCTCTCTTATTTTTCGAAACAAAAAGTATATCATTTGGGGAGAGAGAGAAAGAGGGAGAGGCTAGGGTATAAGAATAGGGGGGAGCGAAGAGGGGAGGAAAGATTGTTGGCCCCCTGTCAGAAACGTGCATACATTCAAATGCTTCATGAGTCGTGTATAATAAGCTTTGTTTTTTCTCTTCGGAAAAACAATCAGTATCATTATACTATCTCCCTACGTTTTCTATGCGAAATATCCTAGTAGATTGGGTGGAGGGGGTGAGAGCACGAGTCCTCACAATAAAAATGTCCATTATATACATGGATACAATCACTTAAATGAAGGAAATGGCAAAGGCAATGGAGGTGGTGGTGAGAAGAGAAATGAAAGGAGGCAAATATTGGGAGGAGTTTCCTGACGCTGGAGCGAGAGTGCAGAAAAGGGCTTGTAGACAATGAATGTCAAGTACCACCCAGAAAGAATGCGAGTTATCCTGTCAGGATCAGAAAGCTGTATGTGTCGCAAGCACATCTTGTAATTTACATTTGGATTTGTTATTCGCTTGCTCGCGCCAAGCACAGCCTTGTCCCCCTGAACCTACTATTTTCTTATTTCTTGTAAAAACGTGTAATCTACTTAGTCTATTGTCTGGAAACGTGGAAAGTGTCGCAATTTAGAAACCATATTCCATTTTAACAGGTCTGGTTTGGGTAAGAGTAGCACTGACTCCACTGATTGACACTCGCACCTCTTGCTTGCGCTCAATGCACTGGCCTGGGCAATTAAATCTTTTCCACAAGCTCCTTCCGCATGATGGGTGAGAGGGTGGAAATACTTTTTATATTAGAGAAAATGGGATGCGCTGATGTATAAATTACAAACGCAACGTGACCATTTCCTCTGTGTGGTGAAACTGTCGTAAAAATTATATCCACTCTTTAAACCAAGGGGCCACACCACGACGAAGCTGCCCGATTGACCCTTAAATCGCTCAGCGAGCACCTGCACCTTTTTTTTAAATATTTCACGAAGAGTAGTTAGAGCCAAGGGTTTTGAGTCAAACGCTTAACTCATAAAGGGTATAGGGAGCCAAAAACGACCTTTTGGCAAAGGAAGGGGACAGAAGAAGGAGGAAAAGCAGGAGGAGGAGGTGGGCACGTGCAAGCCATCCGAGGACTTCGTTGGTGTTAGACGTGTGTACAGTTCGTATCTCGGGACGGCGATGGGGCACGCAACATCCTGCGGGTTTACAGGAGTATGGTCCGTGGAGAAGCTCGTCCCCATGATCTCCGGTTTGGGACCAAACTTGGTCAACCACCGCAGGATATGCGTACACTGTTTGTGTTGCCTCCCCTGTGACCTCCTCTTTCACCCACCCCTTCCTTCTGGCCCTGATTGGGCCGTCCGGGGACTTTCATAGCTGTAAAACTTGTCAAAAGTCGCTAAAAAAACTCGGACAAGTATTTTAAAGGAAGTCTATCGCAAAATCTCAAGCACCAAGCACCACTGTTCTTCTAATTGAGAGAGGCCACGCGCCCGCGCACACCACGCAGGAAACGCCGTATTGACTTCTTTCACACACACACACACATGCACATTTCCATAATCTGTAGGTGGCGGCCGGAGGAGGGCGCTGGAGTAATGTCCAACGACTTCTCTAAGAGGCTCAATGAACGCACACCTCCCGGGTCTGCTTCGCCACGTCCACCTGCTCCGCCCTACGGTAAGATGCCGCATTACCATTACCATTACGTGAGCCCTCCCTTTGGCCAAGTGGTCACGGGACGACAAGAATGTTCAGCTGCTCTGCAGAATTATTCATTTCCGTCAGTGAGCTCTGTGCCTCCGCCGCATCCGCGCACACCGCCTAGTCCACGGGGAGTACCAAAATCCCTTTCCCCTCGAATACCTCGACCTCCCCCGCATCACCAATCGCGTATCATTCCTGTAGTTTATCCACCTCCACAGCCGAGTATCATCTCACCAGGACATGAAATGATGGGACACCCAAGGCCGATGATGCATTTTAGGCCTCCTCTTCCTTCTTCTTTCCAGCTCCACACCTCCCATGCCCTTTTGGCACCGCCACCGACCATGATGCCGACGCCAACAACCTTTTTAAGCCGGGGCTCATGGGAGGAAGGCTTGGGAGAATTATTAAAAAACGAGTCAAACACACGCCTATTATCTGTCGCGAAATACGGCCTGCGAATGGAAGTACCCGTGGTGGGTAAGACAACACCATATACCGCAACCACCACACTTACAGCTGCTTCTGCCCCTGCCGATGATATGATGTCACATCGACTACCACAACACGAACAGATGCAGCAGCAGGAGGAGGACGCAGCGCAGAGCTGGAATAGCGATCCTAGAGCGGCTTTGGACTTGGGGGTGATTACAACTTTTGGGTCAATTGAGGAGGTGGAAGAGGAAACTTACGTTCCCAAGGGATATGAAGGAGCCCCTGCTATTATCTTGAGCATGCACAAGCATATCTTAGGGGAAGAAGGGGGGGAGGACGAGGACGAGAAGGGACAGGATAACGGCGAGGGGATGCTGAATAGGATGATCGTTGGAGAAGGAAAGCGTGAAAAGAGGAAGAGATCGCAGCCGTCTTGTGTGAGTCGTTCGATGCGCATCATAAATGAGGCTCCGGGGCCGTATTTGTTGAGGGAGGTGCTGATCTTGCCAAGGGACGAGAAGTGTGCGGCGTTGTGGGTGGAGGTGGAGGTAGGAGGACGGGTCTACAGCAGCAAGATGGGGTTAGAACCTTTTTTGCGCGAAAGATCGCCTGGAAAATCAACAGCACCAGCAGTAGGAACGGATAGTCTCCTCGTGGGTGGTATAACCGAGGGGTGTGTCAGTGTCCTTGCGATGCCTGGTACGGAGAGCAGCACGGTCAAAAAATGGGTACTCTTGCGAGTGGAAGGACCAGGAGTAGGACCTGCCCATGATTTGCTGTATCACTCCTTTGTGGTGGCCAGAAAGGTGGTCGCTACTGTCGTGGACGCCTCTGCACAAAGTCTATTGAATGTCGAAGCCCGTCCCTTTGTCCCGCGGGCGCTGAAGCAATACTTTGACGCGCCATACAATGTGATTTTCGCGCACCCCTCTACGCCTCCCCCGTTTCAACCAAAAGGAATGGCGAGCGTCCTGCAGGCCCTCCCTCAGCACTTCTTGTCAAAAACTTTACAAACGAGGCTTGCAGCCTATAAGGCGGCGCCAGCAGGATCACGGGGTGATCCGTATGTGTTTTTTAATGTTACCCAAAACCCGAAAACGGTGGGGGACTACTGTGGGAATATGCAAGCGATGCTTTTCTTGGAAGAAGCGCAGACAGCAGAAGATATCAAGAGGTACGATCTCTTTGGCGTGCCTATCATCTACCAAGAACGACCCGTAGGGCGGTTGGACATGCCCTTGGTAGCAACGATCACTGTGCCGGGGGCGTCGGAAAAACGTCCTCCCCTTGCTTATGGTGATGAAGTCCTCTTGCGCCCCGCCTGTCCTCCCTCCTTTGCCTCGGGAGGGGAAAAGGTAATAATGGAGATTAGGGCGGCAGTGCTGGAGACGAAGGAGGAGAGGGTCAAGCTGTTGTTGCCGTCGAATTTTCCCACAGAGACGCTTCCTAGCGAGAGTCGGTTTCATGTCCGGTTTACGTATGATCGCTATGGTTATCGCTTTTTGCATCAGGCATTACAGCATTTCATGAAGTCCGCGACACAGAAAGGGAGAGAAATGACTAGTGCAGGGCATTTTTTGTTTCCCTGTGCAGATGGGGAGGGTGAAGCTGAGGGAGGGAAGGAGGAGACGGAGGTAGAAGGAAGGGAAGGCGGCAAGGTGGTGGTGGCTGAGGAGGGGGGGATGAGGTGGGTCAACTCGTTGATAAATAAGGAGCAGCGGCAAGCAGTGATGGATATTGTGAACCGGACACATGGAAGGTTGCCTTATATACTCTACGGGCCGCCAGGTGAGTGGGAAGAAAAGCAAGCCTCCGCTGCCCTCCCTTTTTTCTCCTCCTCCGTTCTCTCTTTGCCCTCCGACCTCACAAACGCTGTGCTCCTTTCCCTTTTCCCCCATCCATCTTTTTCTGACATTAATGATTAATTCTTCTCTCCTTTCCCTTTCTTTTTCGTCCCCCTTGTAAGGTACGGGGAAGACTCTCACTGTCATCGAGGCGATTTTGCAGATTTGTCGACACCACCCGGAGGCCAGAGTCTTGGCTGTCGCGCCTTCGGATGTGGCTGCCGATATTTTGGCAGAGCGCCTGGCGGAGTATTTGACGCCCGCACGACTGTTCAGGTTGAATTGGTACCAAGTACGTGCGGGGGGATGGGAGGGAGGGAGGGCGGTCGGGAGAGAGTCGGGACGGGTTGTCGTTATTCTGTTTGTCGCGCACAAGTGTCAAGAGTCACTGTGAATCTTACTCTTTCCTCTTGCATCCTTGACCATTCCCTCCCTATCTTCTTAGCGCTTGACCGCTTCCATGAAGCCCGCCCTGCTCAGGTATTCTTGTTGGGACCCGTCGTCCTCCCTCTTCTCCCTACCCGCCAATGACCCTTGCTCAATCCTCGCCCGCCAAGTCATCGTCTCCACCTGTGCTACCTCGGGGATACTCTCCCTTCTTCAACGCCCCGGTCAACCCCTTATTTCATTCACACACATCCTCGTGGATGAAGCCTCCCAAGCACTCCAGCCGGAAGTGATGGTCCCTCTCTCTTTCGCGGGGCCTGATACGGGCGTAGTCTTAGCGGGAGACCCAAAGCAGCTGGGAGCCATCACCCGGAATCCACTCGTGCAGGAGTTAGGACTAGCACAGAGCTTGCAAGAACGCCTGATGGAAACGAGAGCAGTGTATAGTGTGCCGCATACGGCCGCAGCATCAACAGCAGCAGCAAATGAGGATGGGGGAGAGGGTGGCCGAAGTGGGCATGGACGATGTTTGCTCATGCTGTTCCGAAATTATCGGAGTCACCAAGCGATTATTGAGGTACCTTCGCGCTTGTTTTATAGCCAAACACTAGAACAGCACGGAGACGAGAACCTGATCAATTCGTGCTTATCCTGGGAAATGCTACCGGGTTCCTCCTCTGCTACTGCTCGTGGCATGTCCCCGTACTCGCAGGCAGGCGGAGGGGGGTTTCCAATTTTATTTTGGGGGTGCTTGGGAGATCATATGCATGAATTGGACTCTCCGTCGTTTTTTAATGTGGTGGAGTGTGGGAAGGTGTTAGAGATGGTGCAGGCCCTGTTGGGGAGTAAGAAAGTGCAGGTGCGGTTGCAGGACATTGCGATTATAAGTGCTTTTAGGAAGCAAGTTTTGAAATTGCGGTCATTGTTGAGGGAGAACGGGTACGGTGCCATCAACGTGGGCCAGGTGGAAGATTTCCAGGGGCAGGAGACGAAGGTTGTCATCATTTCCACTGTTCTCTCGGGAAGGCACCCGAATGAAGTGAACGAGCAATTGGGGTTCTTAGGCCATCCAAAGAGGTTTAATGTCGCCATTACGCGGGCACAGGCGCTGACGGTCATTGTTGGGAATCCATATGCGTTATGGGAGGATGTGGGTGGGTGGAGGCAGTTGCTGGAGTTCTGTGCGGCCCATGGGGCGGTGCGTGGGAGTAGTGGTCCTTTGGGAACGCCAGACGTGGAAAGTGTCGAAAGCTTGCTTGATGCAATTGCGAATGAGTCACTGTTGGGGAAGGCGAGTAGCAGCGACATTTACCCGACGCAGTTGGAGGACTACTTCTCGGATAGCCCGTGGCGGTTATTGTTGTAGGGGAGGAAGAGAAATAGTACATTTGTGTGTTGGAAGCGATAGGAATAGAACAATGAGGGAGCCGTGCAGAGCAAAAAGTAAAATGAAGCCTTGCACACGTCTCTGAACAAAAAATAGAAGACCAGCAGAAGTGGTCATATTTGATGGGAAACCGAAAAAATGAAAGAAAACACGATTTTGGACATAAAAAAGGACTTCTTTATTTATTGCGGCACACTAAGTGTTGTACTAAAATGAATTCAAAGCCGCTTTTGCTTTAAAATGGCTTGTGGTAGCAACAATCTGTAGACGTCTTCTGGTTCACTTGTAAAAAGGCACTGCTCTTGGTTTATTCTTGCGTCAGATCGTGGCCCAGCTGAGGGTGTGAGGACTGGGGACATGTGGGCCGGCGAACAGGATGCCGCAAGACGGCGAGCAACGGTGCAACATGGGATGCCTTGACACCAGTCTTGCCACCGCGAGCGTGAAATCTGGTATTGCACTGGTCAATACTTCTATTCTTGGACCGGATGGTTCTTTGTGTGGTGTCTTTTGATTGTCATCTTGCATGCCCTACTACCACAATATCGTTGTGTTGACATCGAGGGGGGGGTGGGAGGTCGAATCCGATAAGGGTGGTTGGGGGGGGGAGGCTCCTGTCCCAGGAGGTGACAAGGCGGAGAACATAATTTAGCGCGCCGCCCACTCGCGCACCACACACTTAACTCCCATCCTTTCATCTCACACCGCCAACCATACTCCACCAGAGGCAACTGGGAACGCCAGCCATGGCCTCCTAAATCTCCGCATTCCTTGCCAAGCCAAGCAAATTCCCACTAGTGTGTCCTTACTCCATCCACCGTTCGCTCCACCAGCCATCGTCTTACCCCTTGGGCAGAAGGGAGAGGACAAGCCGTCCACGAGCACTCCACCAACCATTCTTTCGGCCCCCGCAGCCATTGACGTTGCCCTTCCTGCTGCTGCTTCCGTCGCAGCTAGCTCGCCCGCAAACGTGTACGTAGCTTTCAAATATTGCAAGAAAACCGAGCACTCACAATCGTAGATAGCGAGCCTCTATCCCTTATCAATCGCCTTCTCTCTATCCTTTCCCGAGACCATAGACCCGACGCTCTATCTCATGTCAATCTCATCATTCCCGGATAGCTCCGATCTGCTTCTTCTCTTGATATCATTATCCCACACCACCTTATTCCCTTTTTGTCCCCCTCCATCCAACCCGCTCATTCAGCAAAGTGATGTTCTCGACCGCAGCCACTTCCGTCGCTGGAGCGGCGCCTGCTGACGCCCCTCAAGCTCGCGACAAGTACAAGGGGAAGGGAGCCATGCCCCTCGACTCTGTCTTGGAGGGCTTGCTCTCTCTCCGTTCCCCCGCCATGCCGTTATCCTCTCCAGCCGCCACCGCCGGCACGACATTCCCGAGTAGCTCCCCTGCGGCAGGCCCACCAGTTGGTGCAGCAGCAGCTTGCGCAGCCACCGACAAGGCCGCCGTCTCCTGCCCTCTGCACCCCTGCCCTTCAGCTCTCCCAGCCCCTGCTGCTCACTTCATGGACTGCGGTCAAGGCCGTCATCAACCAATGGAAGTTTCCCTCCCTCCTTCTCTGTCTCCTTCCCTCCTTTCACCGTCCCCGTTTCCTCCCCGTCATCACCCTTGCGCTCCTACCTTCGGGTCACGCGACATGTCCTTCTTCCCCCCCCTCCACCAAGGCCCCACCATGTCCCCCTCCTCTGTCTCGCCCGACCAGAAAGTCAAGCATGCCCCCGCCACTATTGGATCCAACACAGTCCCTTATTCTCCCCCTCTTCCTCCTCTCCTTCCCCATCTTCCTCCTTTCGGCCAGATGGCGGCCGCTGCCACTGTAACCTCCGCAGCCGCCGTCGTTGCGCATGCCGCGCACGCAGCAGCGGGTGCCGCTGAGAGCAACAAGATCCAAGCGGAGAAGCTGCTGGTGTCCATCCCTACTGACTCGCTCGACACTTCCTCAATCATTGCTTCCGACCCTGCAGACGCCCATCGGCTCGCCTTGACGGCCGCCAATGCTGCTTCTGTCGCCAGCCACGGGGAGGTAGGAGAGGAAGAGGGAGATGAGGGGCTGCGTCTCATCATCAACCAGCAGGTCGCATTAGTCCCTTCCCAGACGAGTGCGGTCTTGAGTCAAAATCAGGAGTCGAGGATAAAAAATTTAGAAAAAATTCCTCCAGAAGCCGTCCGGGCCTTGGAGGCCACGTTGTCTGCTATTCCGGCGTGGGGGGTGAGAATCACCAAGGAGAAGCTGGAGGTGTTGGGGGCGGTCGTGTTGGGTTCGCCGGTATTGATGGAGGGGGAGAAGAGCGATGGGCGGGTGGACTACAGCCCGAAGAATTACCACATTGAGTGCAAGCGTTGCGCCAAGAGGTTCTTGGGAAAGAATGCGTTGAGGTAGGGTGGGCGGGATGGAGGGAGGGACGGAGGGAGGGTCGAAAGGAGGGTTGGACTCATTAATTGTCCTACTCGGCGTTCGAGCATGTTTTATGCTGCTTCTACATTCACCCTCCCTCGCTCTCTCCCTCCCTTTCTTCCTTCCTCCCTCCATTTTCTAGAAATTTCGAATTGCATGCTATTTTTTGGGCTCTCTACCGGGCCCATCCTGCCATCGCCCGTGCTGGCCCTGCTGCTGCCGCCACTGCAGCCACGTCTTCAGCTGTGGACGCAGAGGAGAACGAAGGGAAGGACATGCCTTCAGGTCTCGAAGGTCCTGGGAGCAGCAGCAGTAGCGGCAGCAGTAATAGTGGTGCGGTGAAGGCGGCAGCTCAGGTATTGGGAGAACACCATCAGTTGAACTACCCCTGCAACAGCGTCTCGAGAGATGTGGTTGTGTTTATGGAGGCGCGAAAACCCGTTTTGTGTAACAATCAGAAGAAGATTTTTATGCTCCGGGGGAACTTGCACCACGACACGAGCCTGTTCCAAGGCCGGGCGTGGCTGCAAATCCCGGCGGGGAAGACATGGGAGTGCTGCAAGTATGTGACGGGGGGACGGAGGGGAGGGGGGGAAGGGACAGGAGGGGAGAGGGGAGGGGAAGGATGTCTTTGTGATTTGGGTCGGCGTGCGCGTGTTTCTCGTGCTTGTCGTCTTCGCTACTACTTCCTCACTCACTCACTATTCTCTCGTACTGTAATTGTCCACCTCTTTCGAAACATATTTGCCGAGTACTCTCTCACTCTTCATTCTCTCGAACGATGTTTGTCCACCACTTACCAACAGGCTCGCGGATCCCAACTCCACACAAAACGTCCTCTGGTGCCGCGGGGGCAAGGCACTGGAAGCCTACGAGACTCTGCGCTCCCATATATTTTCTTGGCACGACTCGGGTGTGTTTACGGCGTGCAGACATTGCAATCGCGTGTATCAGAACACGAGGGCCTTTTTGAGTCACGGGTAAGGGAGAGAGGGAGGGAGGGAGGGAGGGAGAGAGGGAGAATAGGTAATTCCTGTGAGATTTTTTTTTTTATCAAAGCGGGCCAGCATGATGTGACCTATCCCTCTCCCTCCCTCTTTCCCCTCCTCCTGCTTCCTTTTCCCTACTGCTGTTCACGCAAAACCCTGCCGGTTCGCCTGACGACCCCCCAGGAGATGATATTGCATCATTGCGTCGTGCTCTCACACCACGCCTTTCTCTTTCTCACTCTCACCCCTCTCCGTCTTCACTTTTTTCCTCCTTTCCCTCCCTCCAGATGCGTCAAGAAGAGCCCCGCTGGCCTCCTAGACGATCCTTACAAGGATGATACTGCTGTTGCGTCGTGCTCGCAATCCATGTGGTCCTTCCTAGAGGTGTCACCTGATTTCGCCCAGCTGTTTTACCAGTTGCAGTCGCTTCCGACGGACAGAAAGGAGGAGGTTTTCGATCGAGTGAGTAAGAGGTTGAAGTCCACCACCAATCTCTAGGGGGGCGGGGGAGGAAGGGAGGGAGGGAGGAAGACGAGGAAGGGTTGTGTCGAAAGCTTTCACGAGAGGCGGAGCTGCAGCCGCTGCCGAAGGAGGGAGGGAGGGCGAGAACGCGAGGAACAGGGAGGCTGTTTGTATTCAAATAGAGTAGTGACAATAGATAGTGATACAATCATAGAGTTGGAGAGGGGTGGACTGAGGGGGGGGAATAGATAGATATAGAGAGACGCGGAAGATGCCAGGAGGAGAGAGAAGTAGGAAACAAGAAGAATAGAATAGCGACAAGAAGATCAAAAGCAAGAACATGGTGGTGGCCTTTGCTTCTTCCGCTTCATTGTCAGATCCCGCGGGAGGCGGCAAGGATGTACCTACCAGAATACATTCAGGGAGGTTCTAGAGAGGGAAGAGGGATGGATTCAAGAACGGAAAAAAAAGAGAAATGGTAAGTGACGCGGAGGGGGTAACGTTGGGAGAGGAGGGAGAAGAATATTGACACGTCGATGATGAGAATGAAGAGAACAGAAAGAGAGGGGAGGGGGTAGAGCAGCCGCAACATGTACGAGAACAACAATCATAATAATAACAACAAAGGGCACTCACATGAATGTATCGGGGCTAGCTTGAAAAAGAAGCGTAAAAGACACTAGTTGTTGGACCCTGGTGTTTGGTGACTATTATGAAAGTTGTGTTTTTAATCTTTAAGTAGAGAGAAACAACACACAGCGCAGCGAGGAGAGGGGAAGAGAGAGGGAGACATGTGGAACGCAACAGGCAATATCAAAATACACGTGCCTTTCCATGCGACAAAAGTGACGCCTGTCCCAGAAAGGGAGATTGGAAAACGAAAGAAAAAATGAATTATTATAGTCACCTTTGAGCAAATTTGTTTGTCCAGCACTAGCAGCAGAAGGAGCAGCAGCAGTCCACTTGTTTTGTCATATCAATACCATCTGAGCCTCATTTGTACAGAAATAGCAGTACAACAACAACTGCGACGGTGATAACATGGAATAGGAGGAGAAATTGGTAGACAGCAGGGATAAAATGAGGAAAGAGGATAGGAACAGTTTAGATGAAACAGATACAAGCATCCAGAACACGAATGAAACAGAAAAATGGATGGAAGCAGATATGCCACCGAGTTGAATCGCCTCATTGCCTATTCAAAAAAAAATCTCTTAAAACGCATCGATACTTTTCATAGATGTTTTTAGGAGCATTCTCCGACTCTTATTCTTGGATGCCTTCGTCTCACTCACATCGCCTTTTCTCCTCTCATCGCCTATTACCACGACTCCAACGCGCCACCCAATCAATGAGTCACTCTCATGAACCATCTTGTCTCATTTTATCCCTTTAAGTTTCATTGCTGCTCATTTTTCTCCACGCATTCCTACCCCCTCTTCCCATCCTCTCTACAAGATGAGAAGAGGGGCCTTTCTTTCAGTTGCCATCATCACAAATATGTTTATATATCGGACGACATTCACATGGGCAGATGCCCGCACCCATTCGCACTCAAAACCAACAAAATACATCTGTCTTTTGACTGTCTTCTCGGACCCAAACCGCATAATAACACCCTCGGCCTCCCTCTCCCGCTTCATTTGCTCCACCCCTTTCTCGTTCAATTTCACAACAATGGAAGCCTCCCTACTCCTCGCCCATCGCACCTACATTTGCGCTGGCTCCATCGCCTCACTCCACGCCTTCTCCATCTCTCCGTACAACCCCTCATCGTTCTTCTGCAACGCCTCCTTCGCGTCCGCCCAACACACAAAGACCGTCGCCACCGCCGAGTCTACAATACTCAACACAATCGAACACACCAACAAGCCCACAACGAACCCCAAACCTGCCAACAAAGACCTGTACCCCCCGCCTAATCCAAACGCCTGCGCAAAGCCATATCCCACCAACCCCACCAGCATCGCACCCGCAAACGAGACAAACATAAAAATGTTGGACACAAGCTGATCGTTGATCAGAGCCGTCAAGCCCCTACTCTTAAAGAGGGTAAAGGCATCTTTACCTGACTCGACAAAAGATGAGCCATACATAGCGACGTATGTAAAAGCATACCGGTTGAAGTACTGTGCAATGCCCTCGACGACTCGCAATAAGCAATCCGCTACGCATATGCAGGCATTATTCTTCGACTTGCGCATTTGTAGCAGCAATTGATGCGTTGCACGAATGATGGAGAGGAAAAGCGCTCCAAAGCAGATGGAACCGAAGGAGGTAGTGGTGGCTCGCTTAAAACTCGCCCACGTAGCGCCTTTTCGCGCGCCTAAGGAAGAGGAAAGAGGAGGTTGCGTCAGATCATTGATTTAAGTGTGTGTAGCTGAGCTCCAGAAAAAGAGTCCTCCCTCCCTCCCTACCTCCCTCCCTTCCTCCCTACTTCCTCCTCCCTACTAACCAGTAAACCACCACTCCGCCACCATCCCGGATGTTGTGCAATGCACAATATACTGCAACACCAAACTCCCCCAAAATGCCGAGACCAACAACAAAAACAACACCCCCTCCGGCCCCGAGGAGGTCTTACAGCGCCCCACTGCTACTGTGGTTCCCTCCGTTGCTGCCCCCTGGTGTGCACACACGCAAGTATAGGCATCATGCAGATAGGAGAACTGCGTCTCGCACTCAAACTCCCCATAAGTTTCCCCTCCCTGTGTGATAGCCAAGCCATTCTGGGGGAGCAACGCCCCAATCAAAGCCAGAGTCCACACGAACTGCCAACAGATCTGCACGAAAACAATCAAGAATGACACCATGACCGGGCCTGATGCATCACCAATCGCCCGAGTAGCCACCAGTAAGTTTGCAGACGCAAACGGAATGCGATTGCGGATAAGACGGTAGTAACACACACTCAACAAAGCAAACACTAGCCCCATCACAAACAACCATATTTGCCCGGCTACCATCCCTACAATAGCAGCCGTCACCTGTACCAAAATCGACATTATAAGCGAGCTATGTATCACTTTTTGGGCATGCTTTAACATGTATTTCAGGCATAAGTAGCTGAGTGCTGCTGCAGCAAGGGTGCAGACCGTCCCGCCGCTGACAAGGGCAACCAAGGAAGAGTTCTGGACGGCCGACACGCCGGCCTGTGTGTATGTGAGATATAGACAGGAGGAAAGTGAATGAGTTTTGCATCTATTTGCCGGTCCTTGAGTCTCACACAGACGATCAAACCATCCATTTTTCATCGGCGCTTAGAACATACCTGGCTGGCATTATCCCTTCCATCCACATCCTTCTTCAACAGTGGCAAGCCCCAATCAAAAGCCATCCAAAAAATAACCGCAAGATGCGTGATGAATAAGAATGCCGCCCACAGATCCTGGTAAGGCATCGCCGGTATCCCTTCCTCGCTGTCTCCTGGGCCAGCCACGATTTTCCCTGTGTCATCCATCCCTCCACCCTTCGAAAACGATTCTTGTGCCCCAAGGCTGTTAACTGGAGCATCCGAACCCACAAACGCAGGCCTTTCCCCTTCCCACTTCTCTTCCCCCTTCGCTCTCCACGAGGTACCCACACTATTTGTATGCAAGTTGTATTCTTCTACTCTCCCTCCACCATTCGGCCTCCCTTCCCCCATCCCTTCACCTCCTCCGGGCAGCACGCCATTCCCCGCGAATGAGCTTTGCTGCTGCTGCTGCTGCTGGTACTGTTGCTGATGTTGCGGTTGTGCTCTACCAGTAGAAGAGGTGACATGTTGAGCATAGACTGCTTGATGGACGTTGTTGTGCATTCCTGCTACCATTTCTGCGGGCAAGTAGGAGGAGGAGGCGGCCACAGCCTGCTGTGATTGCTGTTGAGGTTGATAGAGAGGGACTGCGGCTTGGCCTGGGGAAGGTGGCTCATAGGTGGGGTAGAGATCAGGAACAGGAGCAGCAGCAGCTGCTGCTGCTGTGATGGCGGCGTCCTCCACCGTGCGCGGGTAGAGAGAGGGGGGTTCTTTGTGTTGATCCGTAGCTTTTTGTTTTACATCGAGGAGAGAGATGGGGGAGGGTTTATAAATGAGTACGCCAACCTCTCCAGCCACTGCCGACCAATAGCAAGCACAATTTTATAAATATTCTCCTAGATATTTTTGTGTGCATATCCAAAGCAGACTCACAAAGGAGGAGATGCTCCCATTTTCCACGGGTCCGTACCGGGCACTTCGGCCGGCATGTTTACCATACCTATATCCGACCCGCTCCCGGCAGCCATACACACATACGGGGACATGGTCCTACATATAGCGGTTAATTTTTCCTTACTTACTGTACGTACCGAGGTTGCGGCCACTACGTCCCGAAGAGAAGAAGTAGGAGTTGGAGCCCTTCATTACTAGGAGGGAGGAGGTTGACAATTGAATCTAGGCCTTGAACGCCAAGAGTGCAGCGGGGCGGTTCAGCACAGTACAATTAAACACCTGTAAGGTGGTGTGGTGGGGATGAGAAGAACCATGAGGGCGAGTAGGTTGCGTTGCGAAAGGGTTGAGCAAGCCATATCATTATAGAGACAGAGGCCGGGCACAGCCCGCCTTAACGTTCGGAGTCGTCGGGGAAGTGCTTCTTCTTCTGCTTGAGCCTTTCACACCTTACCTATCCACGACACCACATAGAACTTAGGCAGCTTGATCTTCCCTACCTCTTGGTTGTTGCTGGAAAGCCCCAGCGAGCTTTCTCCTTCCTCTGTCCTCATCGAGCAGACATTACGACCCTGGAGCACGACGTGTAAAGAAGAGCGCGAAGTGCCTTGTTCTTCATGCACCGCCTAAAAGACCTCATCCAGCAAGGCACAAGCTCCACTGCCTCAAGTACGCGCGCTGCCGGTCCTCGTCCCTCTACCACCTATTTCATTCACGTATCCCTCCTCTTCCCTCATATACAAACAGAAACTTCTCCCAAAATGGAGCAGCAACTGCTAAGCGCGCCCCGAGTAGACGCTGCGGACATTCGCCAATACCAGGGCCAGGTGGTGCGCATCGTGGGAAAGGTAGAGCAAGGTAATCACCCCGTGGCGGTGTTGGCGTGTGGGCCGGACACTTCGATGCGCGTGCACGTCAAGATGGCCCCCGGGAATCAGTACAACACCGCCTACGTAGAGGTCATGGGGCGGGTAAACCATGATGGGATGGAGGAGATTATGAGCTATGATTTGGGGGATTGCTTTGACATGGGCAATTATCAGCAGCTTCTGACATTCAGTATGGGGCAGTACCGTTCGCTCTTTGCGTAGACCAGGAAAGAGCAGGGAATGAGGGAGATGAGGAGGGAAGGAGGGAGGGGAAGGGTTTGAAGAAGAAATGACACGCACATACATTTACGCAAGCACGAGGTAGACAAAGCAAGGATAAGTAGATGCATGCTTATAGTGTCGTGTCAGGAACTGTAGAGTGAACACGAAAGCAAAAAAAATGACGGGCCATGTTGGAATTTCTCTGCTCCCTCTTTCATCCATTTTCCTGTCCTCCTATCCTACATGACGAGGACAGTGACCTGCAAGAAAACCGAAAGTTTTTTCTTAATCGTCGAATGGCAAGTGGATGAAAGCAAAGACGACTGGAGATACGAGCATCCAATCGTGACTCACTAAAATTTCTTTTATAATAATACGTGACTCACTAAGACACATGCAAATTTTCCTCTTCCGCAAGGTCCCAACCATGGTCATACACGATCAAGCTCTTCGCTCACTCGATACAATCCAGGATTACTTCAATGGAAACTGTCCAGCGAACTTAACTCAAAGCATAGACCTCCTAATGCACATCGACGTACATATATTCCATTATGGACTATACAGAAAGTTATGTAAGTTTTTTGCTCTTTTTATTCTTTTGGGGCTCTAATCACCACCACGAGCCTTGCCACCGGCATGATGGCATCTACTTCTATCATGATGTGAGCACCAAAATAAGTCCGCCCCGCATGACGGGGTTGCTGCCGGCATCAGGCCACTGGCGTTTTCACGGGACGATGACGCCATCCCGCTCTGAACAAGCCGCTCCTTTGGCGGCCGGTCATCCCGCGCCAACGAGTGGGACTGATGCCGGCAGCTACCCCATCATGCAGGGCGGGCTTTTTTTGGTGCTCACATTATATGTCCCTTTTTGGGATTTTTATGACAGGTACAGCCTCCTTGTATCACTTCTACTACAACGACAACCACTACTATTACTACTATTTTTATTATGAAGACTACTCCTGTTTGCTTTCCTCTTTCTCGTTTTTCCCTTGATCGTCTTCTGCCCCTCCTTCTCCACTCACACGGAGCAAAGCAGCAAATTGTCCAATAACGGCTTTATTGTTCCCACGATTCACGCGACGGTCGCTGGACCATTGCCTCACTAGACCTTGAATGTATGAGCCAAACACACGTCCTTTATCATCTTTTTCCTCCTGATCTTTCTTTATTAAAATCGCAATCCTCGAGAAAAAGTCTGGCACTGAGGCCATGATGCTCAGTACGATCTCGAGGGACGACACGACCGATTGAACTTCCACAGATCGATACAAGAAGGCAAACAACTCTGGCAGGCAGCGCTCAACGCATACCTTGGTAAAAGTGGACCGACATTGGAGTAACTCAAATACTAACACTCTGACTCCCCCAGAAAGGAAGTTATCAGTGCCAAGGACGTGGGGCAGGGCAAAGGCAGGCTCCTCGAGCGTCAGCATGCGGAGAGTGCGAACTGCCTTATACTCAATAAGTTCATGTGCCGTCACCTCTTTCATCAGATACGACAAGGCCGCCCTTCCCACATGCACGCCCCCTTCACGTCCATACTTTTGCAGAGCATCAGCCATATTTCTATCAAAAGATATATTACTATTACCACCACCACTGCCAACGCCGAGTATAGTCTTGTTGTTGCTGCTGCTGCTATTTCCGAAGCTGGGACACCTGGCAGAGGTCACTCGGGTACGATGAGAGTCCAACAACATTCGCACCACTGGGAAGGAAGACTTCTCGGAACCCAGTACTGCAGCTGTCATAGCGGGGACGGAAATCAAGGACATAACCAGATGAGGTGTTCGACCAGTCAAATGGAACTTGCGGTCGTTATTAATCCCTTCCTTGGTAAGACATTCCACGATGGCGGCAGGTTCCACAACAGGCACACCGAAAGTCAAGGCTCTGTGAATATAGGGATGTTCAACTGCGGTACCACTTCCCGCTTTGGCGGTAGATCCCGCATTTTGAACTTGCTTGTCCGATGGCGCGCCTTCAAAGTTGGACGCTGCTGCTACGTCTCCTCCTCCTCCTCGCCCCCCTCCTCCTCCTCCTCCTCCTCCTCCTCCTCCTCCTCCTCTCCCTATGTTTCCTCCTCCCTCTCCGTCTGTTCTACCACCCACCGCGTTCGCCATGTCTTTTCTGGACAAATCCTGAGGAAAGCGCGCACGCGTCGTTGTCAGCATGGCCAAAGCGCGTGCCAGCCGACCGACGTTGCTCCCACTATACGCAGCCAGGTTGCACAATCCGCGGAGGACATCGCGTACTCTAGTCGCGGCCCGCGCCAGTCCAAATGCTATGACAGGAACATTCTCAACGCTCGCAATCACCTCGATCCACAATTCCAAAAAATCTTCGGATGAGCGCGGTGCTGCAGAATGAGAAGATGTTCGGCGAGAGCCATGTTTTTGGGTCATCTTTCCTATCGTTGCGTCCATTGCTTTAGAGACATTAGTGCCTGAAGCCGCCTGACGCGCGGCAAGTGCTCGTATGCCAGGTCCCGCGAGCATCTTCACGAAAATCTCGGAAAAAATAGTCAAGGAGGATAGCGCCAAAGCCACAATACGAAGCTGGGACACTTTCCATTGCTGCTTGCCCTGCGGCACTCCGAACACATTCTTTTTCCTTTGAATTTTACACTTTTCAATAAAATCAAAAAGGCGATTTATCACCTCCTTTTCTCCTAATTGATTAAGTGCCGCGTCCAAATTTGAGCATAAGCTTAGGTAAAGAGATGATGAAGAGGACGAAGCACAAGCAGTAGCAGCAGCGGCGGGCAAAGGATACAAAGAAGTGACAGTGCAACTCTTGGAGAAAAAGGATGTCGAGATTACCGGTTGAGTCGATGTGCTGACTGCGTCCAGACCTGCCAAGGACACGATGAGCTCATCAAATAGGCTGGCTTTGAAAGGACGCATTCTACCACTTTTCGTCTTGATTGCTACAATTTTGATTCTCTCCAGTACATCGCACAAATGATCTACTGGTTCACCCTTAAGCGCACGGAGCACACACAAGGCCTCAGGCGAAGCGTCAGATGCAAGCTTGAGCACATCCACAGCTTCGCCTAGCTGCTGCCGCTCCCACGCGCTCACAATTCCTCCAGAACCCAACAGACCACGGCTTGCCACCTCCTTGAGCATGTTGAAAAGCGTCATGGAGCCTACTTGCTTGGCATCCGCAGCGAGCGCCGTAATGAAAGCCGAGCTACGCTCGGGTGCAAGCAGGGTCTCGAGAATAAGGACGCGCCCCGTGTCGACGCGATACCTGGACGGATCAATGGGCAAACCGCTCGGAATTTTCTTGCTACTGGTGGCAAACATACTTGTCAGGTATTTCGCAAAGCCTTTGAAGGTTGGAGCCTCGATGCGCCGAAGGAGAACGTCAACAATGAAACCTGGTACCCATCGAGGGGTGTCGAGGTGGGAACAAATCCAAAGAATAGAGGGCGTGCAGTCGTCTTGAAAGAGGGCAGCGACAACGGAGGCCAGGAGACGCTCGGCTCGCAGGGCCTCAAACATCAATGCCACGTTCTCGGACAAGAGGAAAAGCAGCGTTTCCATCCGGAGCTTGACAAGCGATTTCAGGATAAATTTGCATGGCTGCTCAAAGATCACGTGCAGCACAAGACGGATCATCATCACAGCTCTTACCATTCCGTTGTCAACCGTCCCAGAGGGGGTGTACCTGGCGAGGTCTCCACACAGTCCTTCTTTCCTTTCCTCCTTTGTGGCGCGAAAGCCTCGATCAGCCATGGCGGCCATGTTGAGTTCCCACACCCCGCGCACAGGGAGATCTTGTCGCAGGATGCGTAGGAGGACAAACGATGCGTCGAGATACGCATCTTCAGAAAACCGGAAGGCAATCACTTTCACTGCAATGACAGCTATGGCTTCAAAGTCTACGTCCGACACGTGAAAAAGCGGAAAATTCTGAGTGCTTTCTAATGCGAAAGATACCATGGCCAAGAGGTGGTACGCCAGCAAAGACAGCGCCTGGTCAGGAGTGTTCTCGCCTTCTTTACCGGTCGGAGCCGCCAATGCCACTCGTACCAACTCGTAGAGCAAGACACGCGTCCGATGATACAGGTCTGGATATTCGGTTGGATCTAAGTAGTAGGTCTCATCACTTTTTACGTAGATATCAAGCGCGCGCACCGCCTGGGCCCGAGCATAATAGGAATTGCACTCATCGAGCTGATCGACCCAAGCGACCACGCAGTCAAGGTCCAGCTCGCAAAATATGCGCCCGTCCACACTCGCATACAACAGAGTGCCTAGCTCCACAAGTCTCGGATCGCGCGTGCGCAAAAGCTTGGGGACAGCTGTCCTACTCTCCACATAAAGGTGGTGTAGGTGAGGAGGGCGCTCTCCGTCTGCAGCCCAATGCAACAGGGCCTCGGTCTCAGTCTCCCATTTTGGATCCGAACAAAAAAGCTGATCCAACCAATCACTACCGTCCTCGTCCCCAGTCGGGTTGTCCTTACAGAAGTATAGACTGTGTAAGCGAGGCGTCGTCACTCGGGTCAAGGAGGTAAGCAAATGAATGAACAATCTGATTGTCATGTCTGGGGAAGCAGACGGGAAGAGAGCAGCACTTGATTTTCTCTCAAATCGCATGTACACTAGCTTCGGCAGCTTCCCAGCCCGCACTAGCCGCGTCAGAGGACCGAAACCCAGTTCAAGCACCTCTGGCCCACTAATCGTCAAGTACTCCAAGCTCGAAGGTAGCTGCTCCTCTATCCATCTTTCCGCAGCAATCCCTATTTCCTCATCGAATCTCAGATTGATTGTCGTCAAGCAACGCAAGGAGCGCAAGCCAGTCAGAAGGGTGCATGGCTCCCGCGCGACCTTCAGTGCTGCCGTGTCCCCAGCAGCGGGCTCGGTGTCGCTACCCACATTGCCCACATCTGCGTAAAACCTGCGCTTTTTCCCATGCTTCCCTCCTCTGGGGTTTAAGTTCCTTTTGCTGAGCCCTTTCTCGGCGTGCTTACCCGCATTTTGCACCATGCCCTCGCCTGCCGCATCTACTGTTGACACTTGTTCCCCCTCACCAACCTCATCAGGGTCCAGCGCGATCAACTCCAAGCCACCTCCTCCTGTTTTCTTTTCTGCCATGCTCTGAATACCTTTTCCCCCTTTCTTTTTCTTCATTTTACTCTTTTCCCGCTCCGGCTTTTCCAGTGTCGAAATTTTTAGGTTTTTGAGCAATGGAGCAACAGCACTTAAATCCACTCCCGCTGGTTGGTACCATGCTCTACTAGAATAATCCCCAAACGTGATAGAGAGGTTACTCAGCCGGCGGAATTTCCCCAAAATCGGAAACAGTCGTTCGTCCCCTCTAAGACGTAGGATGGAACTTCTCGTCGTGTCGCATACATCCTTGGAGACCGTAAGCAGGCTCTTCTTGGTAGAAAGACCCACTAACCCGTCTTGATTCAGCACAAAGCCCAATGCTTCCATCAAAACAGGTGGGGAGGGGTATGTGACGGCATGCGGAGATGACGGCGTTGTTGGTGAGGCTGTTGCTACCTCTACTGCTGCGCTGAAAGTCATGGCCGGAGAGGGGTAAGCGGCCGAGCTGGAAGGAGGCGAAAAGGCGCCGTCTAAAGACGCTTTGGATTTTGTATCGTTGACCATATTACTTTCCGGGAGACAGGCCCTGTGGGTGGCGACAAGGGAGGAATTACAAGATGTGAGTTTCTATAGGTAGGATGAAGCACAAGCTGAAATGAAGAAAGATGGATGAATATGGCAACGTGTTTAAATCCACTGGCGCTAGCAGAATGCACAGTGGGACTGTCAAACAATAAAAAAATGCTAGCAAGACAGGGCGAAACAGAGATCTATCTCTGCGCAGAAAAGGGGCGTGCATGCGGCCGTTGTTGCAACGCACTATGCAGGAGGTTTTCAGTGCTTGGAAAGCGTTGCTAGGGGCAGGGTGAGGGCATATCCGCGACAGCTCCGGGCGTAGGTGGGGCATCTGCTGCTGATGCTGCTGCTGAAGCGGTAGCAGCACGTTTTGTGCGTTTGTGTGCGGCGGGAATAATGCGATAGAGGGAGGTAGGAGGAGGCTTTTGCAAGGCCTTTGCCCTGTAAGGTTGACCATTTCCCTTGGCTTGCTCATGGGACTAGACCTCTCGGTGGATACGATGGTGTACAAGCTTGTGACAGACCCGTCCATAAACTGCTTTGGGATGTGAGGTAAGGGCGTGTGGTTATGAAGGGCCATATTGAATTTAGTCTCGTGACCACCTTTGCACTCTTCACAGAGTGAATACTTCCGGGTAGCTTTATATGCTCTCACCCTCCTCAGTTTCAAAGCCGCTGATAGACACGCGCAACGATTTCCGGATCCATGGTGTGCTCGAGCTTGTTTATTCCATGCTGAATATGCAATACGCAACACGTAAAAAGAAAGAAGAAAAATGCACAACAAACATTTCACACTCATCTTACTTGAGTTTCCCCTCCTTCCTCTAGGACGACAAGCTTTGGCTGGCGTCCCCCTCCGCCTAATTTTCGGGCGTGGACACACAGGGAGCCCGGGCTGGTAAGATAACAGTTTGTGCCCGCATCATACTCACACCCACAATGTATACGTTCTCAAGTCTTCCTTCATTTTCGGCGGTGGTCACCATGAGGAGAATCGGGGAGAACAATTGTGCCAATTTATGCACTGGGGCGCGAGTGTTGGCAGAATCGGCCATCTCAACGTGGAATACGCCGGAACCCGTCCGCTCTCCGAAGCTAAGCGCGTTCGAGCCCGAATAGTACTACCGTGGGTGACCAGGTTGGAAGGTCGGGTGTCGATTCTTTT
>Ga0160420_100246_pt1 | contig 28786 bp, 21 predicted proteins | sample CelAP2metagpilot_FD_108197 | JGI IMG/M metagenome (GOLD analysis project Ga0160420, IMG submission 108197) | Phycosphere-associated microbial communities from algal ponds in Kailua-Kona, Hawaii, USA - Cellana AP2-5-5 metagenome pilot | ecosystem: Engineered > Artificial ecosystem > Aquaculture >... | reverse complement strand
GGTGAAAAAGCGCTGCCACACGCGAAGACAGACAAAGAACAGCCTCCTCCACCTCCTCCTCCTCCTCCTCCTCCTCCTCCTCCTCCTCTTCTGTCTCCCATTTCCCCTCCTCTTTGAAACCAACGCAACAAGGACGACGACAACAGCGGCGACAACAACATGATGTCAATTATACTCTACTTTCACCCGGCAACATCAAGGAGTTTCTCATGCTCTGTCGACCATGCGTAGGCTGGCCGCCCCTCAAGCACAGCTCATTCATTCCGGCTTTGATAATTGCCGTCGACGGTGGTGGCAATGAGGACTTCACTCCCACTACCAACAGCATTTTATTGTCCTTGAATTTGCATGTCCCACCCATTCGCCCCACCAACAAATCAATTTCAACATCAGCACTTGAGGAAACCATGCTTCACTGCAATAGCCTGGCCTCGCTACCTCTACGCTCCAGGGCACTCGACTGCATCCTCATTCAAATTGCGGACATTACAGACACTCAACGCCTGCACACCTCATTGTCGCAGCTCGGTACTTTTCTCAGCAGCGATGCCATGACGCACGTATTGATCTGCATTGTAACACCTGGACGGCTGACAGCCGCCGTGTTGGCTCTCTTAGAAGATGCACTAAATGAATCTTCCTCCTCTTCCTCCTCCTCCGCTTCCTCCTCCTCCTCCTCTTCCTCCGTTCATCCACCCCTGCAAGTAGTATCCCTCCGACAGCTTACCTCAGGTAATTTATGGCAGTGCGGACCATGCGCTCTAGAGCTTGCGGGGCCATTACTGAACGGCGGGAGCGGAAGCAGGATTAACGGCAGTAGCTCTTTTGGTCTAATTCAACTACAACGCTACCCTGCATGTAACCCTCCACATCCTGCTATTGCTGCTCCGCCTGCTGCCGCCACCACCACCACAACTCTAGTATCATCATCAGCGGCACGACTTCGCCTGCTCCGCCTCCTCGAAACCTCTCTCTACTTTGACCAGTCCCAGCCCGGCGTTTTCCTTCCCTCCTCCGACTCCTCCTTCCCTCTCACCCCCGCCGAGCTCGCCTACCTCCATCCACCCCCCCCCTCAGGCTGCTCTTTGCACCTTCCCAACTACTACGACAACTGGCAAGCACTCTACCCCTCCCTCCGCTTCCTCCTCGATGACTTCGAAGGCATAAAAAAGGAGGCTCTCTCTGTTTCCTCCTGGACTCCATGGCCTGAATACCATTTCAGAGACGGGGGCAGCGAGAACGACTGGAGGGTCGTTCCCTTCCTTCACACCTTCCCCGCCACGGACCCAACGGCCAGCAAGTGGATAGAAAGCACCTGTACACGCTGCCCGATCATCCGTAAGGCCCTGGAAAAACTGAGGCCGTTTGTAAGGACTGCTCTACTTTCTCGCCTGGGGCCAGATACGAGATTGTCTGCTCACACGGGGTGGGAGGATTTGGCTAATCACGTTTTAAGGGTGCACTTGACATTGGTGGTGCCGAAGGAGAGAGAGGGAGGAAGGGGGCAGAACGGGGAACATCGGGTGGGGGATGGGGGGCGTTGGGAGGAGGGGGGAAGGGAGGGACTTTTGGAGGGAGGGATTGGGGTGTGTGGCACGTGGGTGGAGGGGGAGGTGAGATGCCATAGGGAGAAGGAATTCGTCGTGTTTGATGATAGCAAGGTGCACAAGGCATTTAATCTGCATAAGACGGATGCGAGGGTGGTGTTAATTTTGGACCTTGTCAGGCCGGGGTATGTGGAGGAGGGAGTGGCGGTGGGCGGCCACACTGAGGAATTGGATAAGTTCATCAGCGCCTTTAATTGAAAAGGCAAAGATTGAGAATGATACCAAAAAGAAGAGTCGGGATTTTTTAAATTGTTTTAACGGTGTCAAGGAAAAATGGAGTAAATACACAAAAATAACATAAATAAGAGATAGAACGAAATCACAGCGAGAGAATTGAATTATTTGTGTACTTTATTTCATTCTTCCTTACATTCATTTTATTTCACAGTCATTGTCTTTCTTCTTGCTTTTTACATCTTCCTTTCCCACCCACCACGCTGCCTTTCCTCTTCTGTCCATCATGACAACGGAGCAGGATCTACGCATACAAAATCGATACGATTGCATACGAAACCTAAACTTTGTTTCAATTACCCAAAGTATCACTAACCTTCCTCGTTCGGCCCTTCTCTGCGCCCCAGCCCCTTCGTTTTCTCTCTCCAAACTGAGAATTACTCAACTTTATAATACATATCGAATACACGCTCCACATAAATTGTTCACTGCACAAAACCAACCCAGCCCACTGCCCCCACTGGACTTCTCTGCAACACTGGCATCTTCTCCTTGATTCTCATCTCGCCGGACGAGCCAACAGCCTTGAAATTTTCTTCTCTCCTTTTCTTTTCCTTTCCCTCTCCTCCTACGCCCTCGAAGGCTATCTATCTATGAGCAAGAGCAAGACTTGTTCCCCCCGACCCTCTCTCCGTAGCCCCCGCAGCAAACGGACTCCTGTAGATTGCCCGCATTTTCTCATTGTTCCTCGCTTTCCACCAATCCAAGCACTGCCAATGCAAGATCCTCACTTCTTTCTTCCTCTCATCCCTTCCCGGCTTCAACGGATCCAGACTATTTTTGAGCGCCGCCCAGGCCTTTCTGATCTCTGGTAGCTCTTCCCCCTTCTTTGCCGGAATTCTTAAAATTTTAATAGCCTCGTCATATAAACCTTTCATTCCCAAGCTTTCCACCCGTTTTGCCTCCATCGTCGCACCAGGACCTTTGTGCGATGCCAGCAACGACAACAACACCATTCGTCGATGATCCATCGCGTTCCTCAAGCGATTCCACAACAAGAATGTTGGGTTAACTTTAATACTGTCCATCCCGAGTCTCCGTGCAAGCCGTAGTCCCAGGCGAGGTCCTACACGAGACAAAGCCACGTAAGTCTGTCCGCCATCGAAGCACTCTTGGACGTCCACCAGGGCTTCTTGCAATGTCATACCTTGAGATTTGTGAATGGATATGGCAAACCCAATCATTAGGGGAAGCTGGATGCGACACGTACTCCCTACACCAACAATGTTCTCTGACAGAAGCTCGGGATAAATCGCCTTCTTGCGTCCGTTTGTAAACTCCACGACCGGAATGCGCCGCTTATTGGCCTCGAACCACTCATTTACAACCTTCTCCTTGTACTCAATCAGATCATGCTCCTTGTCCCGTCGCCGTTTGGTTGGAGACGGGCTCGCCTTTCTACTTGTCAATCCCTCCATCTGCTCTTCTGTCCCAGCACCACCATTTCCTCCTTTTTTCCCCTTTCCCGTCACCTCCTCCTCCATGTCCAGATCAAGGCAAGGGTCGTCCAATGGCGCCCAGGACACCACCACGCCCACACTCCCATTCACTAACTTCTTGGGGCCAACCAAATCGAGGTTCTTCAACAATAGCACTTTTGCTCCCAGTTTGAGTTCGACCCTCTCTGCGGCCAAACAGGTTTTGTAGTAGGTGTGGTTGGCGAGTAGGAGTTCTAAGTCACGGCGCACCCTCCCGTCAAAGGCGTTGGGGCTCTGTCCCCTCCTGAGGATCGCGCCTGTGTTCTCATGCCAAACGAAGTCATGCGTGTCGTATTCCTCCAAGGGCGAGTCTAAGGCATCCAGCATCAACTTATTCCTGCGCTCGACTAAGACATTCTTGGGGTACAGATGCAAAGCGCTCGATTTGCTCAGTGTAGCTCTCGTCGCCGCTTCTTCGCATCTTCCTGTTCCGGCGCCGGTAACAGAATCTGCAGCACCCTCATCACCACCCGTTTCAATCGCTACGAAGGTGGAAATAGGCGACTGAGACTGCTCTCTTGTGGTTTGGTTGGGTGTATATACCTCCTCTTCCATCCCACTTTCCAGCATCTGCAAGTACTGCTGCTCTATCTCATACTCATACTCCTCCTCTCCACGAATTTCCTCCCGCTGCTGCTGCTCCACCTGTATCTGCAACTGTTCCTGCTCCCTTCGCTCCAACTCTTTCTGTTGAGTAAGATCCTTTTGGAAGGGTGCATGGTAAAACTCTTGGTTCAGCCAGTGCAAGTCCTCGTGGGTCGTCTCCCCCTTTCTCATTCTATTCAATGTAGCAATAAAGTGAACATCGTCCTGTCGAAACACTTTCGTAAGCTCAATGATCCTTAAATCTAGGTTCCACCATACCTCCGACTGCAAGGCTAGCCCCCTGTTCGAAAAGAGCACCTCTTGCCTTGGCTGCGGATTAAGACCCTCCCTCATTCTACAATAACCCCCCCCCTCCTCCTGCTGCTGCTGCTGCTGTGATCCAGCTCCCGTTGTAATAACAGGCATGTGCCAGAACTCGTGGTGACGAGGAAAATACCAATCTTCAGGGCGCACAAAATCATTCGTGGTGTAAGTAGGGTCTTCTGGCACTGGCGGGAGCTGGGCGAAGTCCCCAATAAAAATGACTTGCAATCCACCAAAGGGGCTAGCATTATGACGGATCCGTTGAATCGTATAACTTAAAGCATCAAGCATCTCCCCACTCAACATAGAAATCTCGTCAATAATCAGGACTTCATAAGACTTGCTCCAGCGATGTTCCACGTTTTTGTCATGCCCGAACATCCTCCCAAAATTGTCCCAGCACCGAGGAACGCCCACTCCCGTAGCCGTGTGCAGAGTAGTGCCATTAAGCTGCGTACTAGCAATGCCCGTACTTGCAGTCACACACACTTTCTTCCCATATTCTGCGCCGTAATGCTCCTTAAACAGCTGAATAAAAAGGGTGGTCACATAGCTCTTGCCCACCCCACCGGAGCCCGTTAGAAAAACATTGTTCCGCCGAATCACCACCTCTTCCAGCGCCCTGCGTTGCAGCACATCAAGCTTCAAACCCGGGCACAGTCGCGCAAGTTGTGCATCCAACCAACCCGTCTTGATGGGCTGCGCGCGAGCAGTAGGGGGAGGATATTCCGGAGGCGCGTCAAAAAGATTTTGACCTCCAAACTCTTCACCCTCTCTTGCCCCACCACCGCCGGAATAGGACGGCGGACATTGCTGCTCTTGTTGGGAAGGAGACATGAAACTCGGATAAGCAGGACTAGCAGGCGGGGGGAAGCGCTGTGAATTCTGAGGCCCAATAAAGTCGGTTAGATATGCCACCGCCTCGGGCTGCGTAAGAAAAAGACGAAGTGTAAACCTAGTCCCTGGAAGCCTTGCTTTCACGCTCGCTTGCACACCGGCCCAATTGGTATAGATGCCGACCGCAGGATGAGGATGAGGGTCGCCGCCACCGCCTACGTTCCCGCCTTCCTCAAATCGAACGGCATAAAAGGGGGTCGTCATGCGCTTATAAGGCGTGGATTGTCGTAAGTAGATGTGGTGGGCGGCGTGGGTGATTTTTTATTTTGAATGAGATTGAGCTGGGCATGGCATTGATAAACCTCCGCGATACTGTTGTATCTGCTTATGTCCTCTTGCACTTAACGCTTAGACAAATCACGCAACCACATCCATGAAATGCACAAACATGGGCATGCTACGCTTGTATCAACTGCTTGCTTTCGTTCTCCCACCACTTGCCTCACATTTGTCACGCCTGTAGCACGAGATCCTAGGTAAACCTTCTACAAGCAGACAAGCAGCACAAGCAGCCTTCCCGCGTCTCCCTTTCCGGCCATCACAACTGCATGCAACAACAGGCCTGGGTTCAGACTGCCAGTGCAGGGCTTTCGCTCACAACTTTCTCGAGCTCTTTCTTGTCGCCCTGCTTTTCCTTTGGAGCGCACAGCCACAGGATCGACCGTCTGCGTGTGCTTTCCAACCTCCCCACAACTCTGCGCTGGCAACAGGACTTCACCATGATAGCAGCAAGCGGAAGCAATGACGACGATGGACAACTCCCACAAACCACCGACATCGGAGCAGTATCACCACCCCCTCCCACATTTTTTGCCGCGACCGCCAGCAACGACGACCATGCATCCCCGCCCTCCGCACCTCCTGAGGCACTAATGGAGAAGGAGCTAAAAAGGCTCCGCAAGAAGGCAGCCAAAGAGGCAAGGCGGGAGAAACGGGAAAGCAAAAGCCTCTCGCTCAAGCCCTGCGATTTGTGTCATCGGGATCGCGACCTTTTGATCCGATGCCAAATTGACACGTCTTCAAATTGGTTTATGGTCTGTGGAAAATGCTGGAAGGACGTGAGCGGTGGAGTAGCCGATGGTGATGAGGCCCACCCATATTACCGATATGGCGGGCTCTGGAAAGCAAGGTGAAAGGTGGAGCCAACAAAGAGTGAGTAATTTGGTGTACATGACGTGTGAAAAAACAAGCAACCGTGAAACTATCTTGTCGTCGCGATTACACACAAGAAGAAAGACATTTATGGGTGCAATTCTTTTCTCGTCTAAACTTTTTAAATAACACATTCACACCTCACCAGACAATCCCTTTCTAAACAAAAGGGAAATTACATCCCCACTTTTAGTCCCCATCACCAACCTCTCCTGGTTATGTTGCATACAAATCACCTTGGCATTCAAAGACGACTCCAGGTCCTCCTTACGGTCTAATGCAGGCCCGAGCACATCACACGTAATCCTCCTACCTGGACCTCTCAATGCCTCGCAACCGTAATCCGGCCGTAAATACGAATTATTTCCACATCCTTCAGAAACAAAACTGCTTAAGCTAGAGCCAAGCCCAGTCTCTTCCATCCACCCCTCTTCAAATCGCTCTCCAAAGCAAAGCACGCTTGTATCCTCCTTCGCAGCCTCCGGCTCTAAATCAATCAACGGTCGGCCTTTCCGCACCGCCAGAACCCCATCCCAATCAACACTTACCATCCTCCCCGTATCCCGGGACAGCGACAAGCATTCTACAGCATACACACCATGATTCGCCACCACCCCCTTTAAGCACCCCGAATCCAACTCATACTCTCTCACCATCCCATCATAACATCCCGTAAACAAGCGATTTCCCACGCACTCCACGCCTCTAATCTCTTCAAAATGATTCGGGTGCACATAACTCATAAGCACCTCTCCTGCTCGTCGCAGATCCCAGGCCTTGCACGTCGAATCTGCCGATCCACTAATCAATAGATGTCTATTTATGTCTAAATGTAATGTTCTTATCCACGATGATGAATGCCCCTGAAATCTAATCGCTGGCTTCCAGCCACGGTCGGCATCGAAAATTGCAATCAAGCCATAAGACGAGGAGGCAACCATTAAATTTCCTCCATCACCGCCGACACTGCTGCTGCCGCTGCTGCTGTTGTTGTTGTCGATGGCATTGTCGCTATTGGTGTAGACCCCGAGTACATCCTCGTTCCAATTGGTGCTACTACCTCTGTCGAGACTTAGCCCCCAGACACTATCAGTGTGCTGCTCCATAAATGTATGCTGGGAACCTGTCGCCAAGTCGATCATCCTGAGGGAATGGTCGTTCCCAGTGGCCACAAGCTTGGATGATGAGATCTTCGTGCTGTTGATTATACGATTTTTGGTATTCGTACGTCCCTTGTTCAGCACGTCTATCAAGAGCTGCGGGCCTTCATGCACTGAAATTTCTCCAGAGGCATCTGCTCTGAAAACACCGACGTGACGCCCCATCGCAATGGACATTAGCTCGCGGCCTCCGGTTTTCGATAAAGTGATTGATGTCACAGGTTCCGATGGTATTCCCCTTGTGTCTGTGTGCCGGAAGACGAGCCGCTCTTGTGTGACATGGACGGGCCGCGTCCGCCGCCAGTTCATCTCAGCTTCCGCGTGCTGCAGAAAAGTAGAGCGGAAGCACGTCTTGTTTATGACATCGCCCGCATTAATGTATGCTCGTGTAGAAGGAAAGAAAGGTGCATGGGTCAGCGCTGTATTGCCTGATTGGGGCGACGATGAGGATGCTTCCAGGGATGCACGCAAGCTAGGCCACCGCCGCGCGCACAAATCGAACCAGTGCTGCTGATGCGCGACGTTCTCGTACAGAAAGTGGGAAACAGTGCTCAAGGATACCAAATCCCGCACGGAGAGGAATTTATATAGGAGACCACTCACGTCTTGGCTGAGTGGTGCGAAGGGATCGGTGGGGCTCGGGATCGGGGTAACATGTTCTTGGGCGTCTGTCACCTGCATGTGAGATGGTGAAGGCTGAGGTTGTGGAGGCGGGGTTTGGAGAATGGAATCAATAAGTCATGCACATTGCAACGTTTGCAATTGGGTGTTTTCCTTGACAAATGAAGGTCTGGTTGTGATGCCGTTGCCTTTTGCGGTGAAATTGGAATTGGTGTTGAGCATTTGCCTTGTTGAAGGGCGTTAGACATCGGGGCCGTCGTCACGATCATTGTAACGAAAGAATGTTTCCGCATTTATATATAAGCAGAGTTGCCACATTAGACTATAGTACACGGCTCCGCGTCTTTATACATTATCCTTGGACAATACCAGAAGACAGGGTGTCTAACTGGATGCCCATGCAGCTCTATATTTTGATACTTTTTTGTTTTGCTACTTTTCCTACAGTCTTCCATTTACGTGCCATATCGCTGACGATGCAAGACATCTGGCAGCTTGCTCACAATCTTAATCCATGGCTCCTCCACAACCAACAACTCATCACGCCCCAATGCCAGCACGGCCAAGACCCCTTGGTACCCCAAATGCAGCATGAAGTTCCATGCGTCCTCCTTCTCTTCTACGTTCGCGGGCCGCCTTGCCAACTTCGCCGTCTCTGTGGCCGCTGCGGCTGCAGCCATCAGTTGCTCTCGCATCTCCTCCTCTTCCGCAATGCTCTCACCACGGGTCCTCCGCCGCCCTCCACCATTAGGCATGGTCTCGACCCGTCCTCCCGCTGTTGCTGCTGCTTCTGCCGCAGGCAGCATAGTGCCCTCCGCCTCCTCGTTCTTCTTTTCCTCCTTCTTCTTCTTCTGCTTCTTCTGCTTCATCGCCACCACCCATGGTGGGTTGCGCTTTCGAATCCCTTCCCTCTGTGCGAGGGCCGCAGGATGCGTCCTGGGCAAGAGCTGAACATGTCGGCCCATCGGCCGATCCAGATCAACATAACACACGAAGCCGAAGCCATGTAAAATCAAGGCATTCGACGAGTCAGGATTAAAGCAGATACCCAACACACAATCATGTCGGTCCAACAATTCCTTCGGCAAGCGATGTCCGAAGTCTTTCGACCACCCCGTCAACTGCTGCGCTTCTATATCAAAGAGATAAAATCGATTAGACACGCAAGCAATTACCAACACATCCGCCTCCGGTTGATAAGCCAAAGCAGTCGGTGCAGAGTCTAATCTCGGCAATCGCCAAGACAAGGTCAGTTCTCTTTCTCCCTCTCCCGCCACTGCTGCCGCTGCCTCTCCTCCTTCTTTCTTCTTCTTCTTCTTCCTTTCACCAGAAAGGATGGAATAAATCTCCACCTCCCCATTCCATCTCCCGACAGCCACCGAACGTCCATCCTGACTGCATGACAATCTAACCACACACCTTCCTTCTGCCCCAGCCGATGTCGAATCATCCCTCGCCTCCTCCACCACTGCCACAGGCAGATCCAATCGCAGCCTAAGCACCCTCCCTCCCCCAGTACCGAGTACCAGCGTCTTTGAGTCAGGGCAGAAAGCTAGAGCAGTGATACCCTTCCTCACACCCGCCCTTTGTAACGCTGAGGGTTTCCACCTTTGAAGATTCACGCGTCCCCTCTCCTCCCGCCCGCTCTCGTCCTCCTCCTCTTTCTCCATCTCGACCTCAAACACCCTTAATTCCTCCCCCGTCGCATAGGCTAAAAATCTCCCGTTGGGCGACAGAGTGGAGCAAATTATCAATTCCCCTTTGGCTGCCTGAATCTCCAACACAGGCGAAGGTTCATGTCGTAATACTGCGGCCGTCTCATCTTTCGTCGCCCCCAAGGCCCATAGGTGCAACTTCCGGTCATGCTGCATCAGCAACAAGCGAGCCGGATGACGTGAGGCCAAGCTCGCAAGCGGGTGGTAAGGGTAAGGAGCGATATACCTAGGCCTCATGCGAGCAAAGGCATTGACAGAGTAAGTACACAGCTTAGTGTCTTCCCCCCCCGAGACCAGCAGGTAGGACTGTCTTCCTCCCCCCCCTTCCTGTCTTCCGGAGGACTTGCGCACCAAGGCAAGGGCTCGTACGTCGTGGCTGTGTGCACGATTGGACGCCGTCGCGACCCATGTCCCATTCGATGCTTCCACCCGCTGGTGCTGGTGCTGCTGCTTCTGCTGCTGCTGGGAGGACGGCTGCCGTTTCAAACACACCAATTTACTGTCCACCCCCGATGCGAACACTGTCTCCCCCATCGGGCCAGCTTCCAAGGCCAAAATATCTGCCTCATGTACGGAAAAAGACTGTTTCAACGTCCCTAGAGCTCCATCCCAAAAATGGATGTTGCCCAGTGAATCACCACTCACTAAAGTACCATCTCGCAGAGATTTCAAGCACCAAATCATAGCAGGGTGCACGCTATTCCGCGCTTCCACTGTCATACGATAGGCGCTGTGCCCTGTTATGGCGTCAAGGTGGCGGATCGTCCCATCAATGGCACCGACGAATATGCCGAGTTGTTGCCTTGATGAGGAGGCTGAGGAGGAGATAGGGACAGAAGAGGCAGGAAACATTTGCCACGCCAAGGACAGAACCCGTGCATTCACCGTTGGCAGCGCCCGAGAGAATTCCAACGCATCGTCTGCAGTGCTGAAAAGCTTGACGGAGCCATCTTCGCATCCCACGGCTAGTAGATCCTGAGCGGGTGCTACCGCTAAGCACCATACGGCTCCACCGTACGAATCCCGCCGATGCTTTACACGCATGCCAGTCACGTCAATTTCCGAAATGAACGTATCTAAGGTCCCGACAAAAAGCCTTGCTCTTGTATCTTGCACGTCCTGGGACCAGGCCAACGCCCGAATGAGCCCTGTCTTGCCCGGTAAGGGCACCATGCCTACCACCCGAAACTTTTCCAGAACGAGGCGGATTTCCACCGAACCGCTCTCGCGGGCCACAGCCAGCAGTTGACCAGAAGCGCTCACGGCCATGCAAACGACAGCTTGTGGCTCCCAGTTCAAGAAGCGGCATCGGTGGATGCTTAGCAAGTGCTGCTCGGTCGCATCCGCCTCGCTGCTCCCCGCAGGTGTTGCCCTGCCTACCATGCCTTCTTGATTTGAGTTTGCTCCTTCTTGTTCGACCACGATGGCCCTAACCGCCGCCGCCTTTTTGTCGGGTGTTACAGGCGGATTGCGGATTGCCAACACCATCTGTAAATTGCGTGGTAGAGACGGAGGGAGGGAAGGGAAGGATAGAATGAATGAAAAAGAAAGATACTTTCCTGGCGTGGTGGACGGCTGGAGGGGGAAACCACAGCCACGCTTCGGGAGCGAAAACTGTTTCACTCCGGTGTTGACAACCAAAAGTCCCAAGCAAGGTGCATGTGCAGTGATTATGCCGTCAAAAGAGTCAGAAGAAAAATTATAGGAGGCATATGGGCACTCAAACTTTGAAGGAAATGGGTGGGGAGCCGAACACCAACTCCGCCCTGCTGGCCGAGTGTGTTGATGCACAGCTTCTTCTCCATCTCTCCTTCACAACACACCACAGGCCCCACCACCACCATCCACACAACCACCCACAGGCCACACAGCGCTCCAGGTGTGCCTGAAGTGTCTATTCGTTGGACGGAAGGAAGTGCCGGGGGTGAGGAGAAGGCAGACAACGCATTTTTCTCTCTACCTGCATCATGATGACCTACCACCACAACCAAACAAAACACCTTTGCGATGCCGCGCACTCATGCCTTCTTTCTTCCCCCTTAAAAAACAGTATTCATCCACTAAGTTGGTAATCGGGCGCAGCAGCGACAGGGGACAGGCGAGATGAACGGCAATCGGCCCTACGGTTTCCCTCATTCACAGGGCATGTAAGTATATTTGCTCCTTCTCTTACCCTTTGCCCAGCTACGTGTGCTGCCGCACACACTGACGCCCCCGCTTCCCGTATTTTTCAACCACCCGCGTCAGCCACAGACTGAGAGCAGAGCGCCGGATGCCCGCCCTTTATGAATTCGGTGTCCATGGTGATGTTTACTTGCTCGTCCTTCCTCCTCCCTTTTTCTCCACACAGCCATCGTTGCTCCCCTAGATTTCCTAACTAATGCACCAAACACCCATCCTATCCTCCCCTCTCTCTTCGACAGGCCTCCCCCCATGATGATGGGTATGCCCCCCCACGGCTATCCCCCCCACCAAGGCTTCGGCATGCTCCCTCCCCCCCGTCCTGGCTTCCCTCCCGGAGCAGCCCTCCTCCCTCCCCCTACCATGGTAATTCCCGCCGGGGTCCCTCCAGGCCCTCCCTCCATCCATCCCCCCGTCCTAGCTGCGCCCGTCGTTCCGCTCGCCCCGGCGGAAGACCCTGCCAATTGGACGGACCACGCCGGGCAGGACGGGAAGACTTACTACCACAACCGCGTTACCAAAGTCAGTACCTACGATAAACCGGCCTGCTTGAGACCTCCCCCCAAGCTTGCTTCTATTCCCCCTGGGCCCCCTTCTTCCCTTCCGCCCTGTCGCTGGAAGGAATACACGACCGCGGAGGGGAAGACTTATTACAGTGACGGGAATGAGTCTCTGTGGGTCGAGCCAGACGAGTTGAAAGAACACAAGGCGAAACAAGCGAGGCGTGACGCAGGGGAGGACAATGAGGAGGAAGGGGTGGAGGTCGTACAGCATGTTGTACCAGCAGTGGCACTAGCGCAGCAGAAAGCAGCGGTGGAAACAATTGAGGTCATGGATGACGGCAGTGATGATGAGGGGAAGGGAAGGAGGGAGGGAAGGGAAAGCGGAGCAGCAGCACCGAAGAGTGCTTTGGCGGCAGTGGTGCTGAAGGCGACGGTAAAACAGGAGCCGCCAGACGATGATGATGGAAAGCATCAGACATTTAACACACATGAAGAGGCAGTGGCAGGTTTCAAGCGGTTGTTATATGTGAAGGGGGTGAGCAGCACAGCGAAATGGGCCGACATGCCCAAATTGTTGAGTAAGGAGGCAGTCTGGAGTATTTTAAAGACAGGGGAGAAGAAGCAGGCTTTTGCAGAATACCAGACCAAGAGGATGAAGGAGGAGAAGGAGGAGAAGCGGGCGAGGGTGAGAAAGGCCCGCGATAGTTTTCTGAAGATGCTGGTGGAGTGCGTGGAGATTGACTCCAAGTCGCGCTGGAAAGCTGCGGAAGAACTACTGTCAGAAGACGCGAGGTTCAAGACGACAGACTTGAGTTTGCATGATAAAGAGGATGTTTTCAATGATTTTATTACGGAGTTGGCGAAGAAAGAAAAGGAGGAGAAAAGGTTGAACAAGAAAGCTTTTGCGGCGTTGCTTCGGAAATACGCGGGTTTGCCGAGGAAGGAGGGAAAGGAAAGGGCGGGAGAAAGTGAGGAAGAAAATGAAGAGAAGGAGGAGAATGAGGAGGAGGATGGGTTAAGATTGGTGAGGGGGATGGAGTGGAGGGAGGCGCAGGAGGTGTTAGACCGCAGGATAAGGGGGGAGGAGGAACGACGGTTGAGGGATTTGGTGGAGGAAGTGGATCAGAGGCATGCCTATGAGGATGTGCTTGAAGAGCTAGAGAAGCAGCACCAGATGCGAAAGCGGGCGGAACGGGAGGCGAGGCGGAAGGTGGAGGAGGAGAGGAGGGGCAGGTTTCGATTGGTTCTTGTCCGGCTGGCGGAGGAGGGGCTGCTTGATATGAGGAGTAAATGGAAGAATCTCAAGTCGGTAATTGAACAGACGGAGGAGTATAAGATTATTATTGGTCAGGGGGGCGCGACCGCGGCGGAACTGTTTGAGAAGTTTGTGGAGGAGCTGAAGGGGAGGTATGCGGAGGATAAGAGGAAGATGAGGGATTACTTGCCGAGGGCGGGAGCAGAGGTTACCCCCGAGTGGACCGAAGAGATGTATGTGAGTGAGATAAGGAAGGCGTTGGGAGATGGTGATGAGAGAGAAGAAGAGAAAGATGAGGATAGGGAGGTAGAGGACGAAGAGGTGGGGGGGGGGGGGAGGAAGGAGTCGAGGAGATTAAAAGAGTTCAAGCAGATGTTGGCCGAGAGGCCAAAGCATGTTTCTGCGGCATTTTCCGAGCTGCATAAACGGGCAGTGGAGTTGAAAGAGGAGGAGGTGAAGAGGCGAGAAAAACGGTTGGGGAGATATCGTGACTTGTTGCTGGAATATTACTGGCGTTCGGACCACGTAGATGTGAGTTGGGAGGAGGCCCAGAGGGATTTGAAACGGCATTCGGCGTTTAATGCCCTAGAAGCAGAGGAGACGAAAGCGCTCTTTGAAGAGCACATGGCGATGCTGAAGGGGAAGATGGAGAGGAAGAAGAAGAGTCAGAAGGAGCTGTTGAAAGAGAAGGAGAAAGGAAGGAAGGGTAAGGAGAACGAGAAGAAGCAGAAGGAAAGTGGAGCGAAGAAGAAAGGTAGCAATAGTAGCAGCAGTAAGAAGAAGCGTGATGAAAGCAGCAGTGGCAGCAGCAGCAGCAGCAGCAGCAGTGGTAGCAGCAGTGAGCCATCCTCGTCCTCATCCTCGTCTTCTTCGTCTTCGTCGTCTGATTATTCGTCCTCGTCGGACTCGGAGGACTCCCAGTATGGAGGAGGCAAGGGCGAGCTCAAGAAGCCCGCGAGCAGCTCTAGTACCACGCACGGCACTACTATCGGCGGTAAGAGCAAGAAGGAGAAGGCGGTGTCCAAGAAAAAGGACCCGAAGGGGAAGGAGAAGGAGAAGAAGCGGAAGCGCAAGGACTCTGGGGCCGAAGAGGTGGATCGAGACAGTCGGCCACGTAGCCGCAGTCGAAGCCGGGGAGGACGAGGGAGAGATCTACCCCGGTCGAGATCCCACAGCGAGGAGCGTGAGGCTAAGCGAAAGAAGAGGTCAGTCCCTGCCCAGTCGTCGCGAGTGCGAAGTGGAAGCCGGTCTGACTGAAGACTGGGAAAGAGGGTGGGTGGCGTGATACATTGAGGGGAAGGTCAGATGAAGAGACAGTTGCCTCCATGTATGTGTGGCTTGAAAGGGCAAAAGAAAAAAACAATCGTCGAAGACCAAAGCCCTTAAAAAATAACTGTTCTTTGCTTTTGTTTGTTGTCGACCTCCCCCACTTCCATCCCGAGGGGTTTCGTAGGACAGGGTGCTTCTGCGATGACGTTCATCAAGCAGCGCGTTAGTTTTGACTTTGCTTAGCAATGTGTGTGCTAATTTTGTGCGCTTCATCGGCATGTCATCTTACGTGACTGCCTAGCATTTATGCGGGGTGCGCAAAGGACCAGCATACACGCGCAAAGTGCAGCTTAAAGCAAGCAAGCGTTTACGAGAGCGATGATGAGAGGGAGCCAACGGTGGCCGCCGAAGCCAGCGCCAGCAAGTACTTCTTTTGCCTGCATTATTAGTGGTGGCATGCCGAATATGGAGGGATAGTGAAAGCTTTCAGGGCTTCATCTCTTGTTCTGACACAGATTTCGGGTCCTTTTGCCGGCTTGAGTGTCTGTGGACGCCCTGCCCAATCCAAGCAATCTGATAACGCACACTTTCCCCTCGCCTATTCCCCTCCCTTCAATTTACGATTTACGCACAGGTGACCCGCTTTCTCCTGTGCCTTCGTCTCCTCCACTACTGCTGCTTGGGAGACAAGAGGTCGACTTGAGCCCTAACTGTGCAATTATTGAGTGTGACGTGCACGGGGCGAGTACCAAGTGAAGCAAAACACCACCATGGCGTCACGTACCCCTAGAAGGGCAGCCTCAAGATTAATTAGAAGTGTAGGGGTTGTATTGTTTTTCGTGTTTATGCAGATAGTGATGGCGTCGGCATTGCAAGGTTCGTGTACGGTGGATGCGGGTGAGTGGGAGTAGGATAGAATGTTGAGACGCTCCAAGGCCTTGGAAAGTCGATCTTTTTTTACTCGCTTGTGACGACCCTGCAATGCGCTGCATCTCACATGCTAGAAGATTGCCTAGCGAAGCCTTCGTATGGCATCATACCCTCCATTTTCTTTCGTATGTGGATACCTCCTTTCACTCCATACCTCCTTTCACTCCCTTCACGCACACATCCTTCCCTTAACCCCTACCCTCCAACTTCTCGCGTTTCCCTCTCTTGCATACACACACTCACAGATCACACAGATCTAAGGCAAAGGACAAGCACATTGGGCGAAGTCTCACGATCGCACATTACAGAAGCAGTACCATCATCATTTCTATTATCTCTACCGGCAGCAACAGCAGCTGTAGGGGCAACACAGGTCTTCCCTCTCTTGCGCCGCCGAGGGGGCGCCTGGGACTTTATCAGAAGAGAAAAGATCGGCGCAGCCAAGGCGCTCGCCAAGCCAAAGCCTGCCAAGAAGGGTGCAGTCAACAGCAACAGCAAAAGCAGCAGCATCAGTAGTAGCAGCAGCAGCAGCGCCACCACTACTAAGGCCGGCAAACCCAAGAGACCGAAAGCAGCGCTCTTAACCCGGAAGGAAGCCCCCAAGTTTTTCGCGTTAAGCCTGATGATGTTCTGCATCATCTACGTTTTCACCATGACCCGCGACACAAAAGACACCCTCATTGTTTCTTATTGTGGGGCGGAGGCCATCGCTTTCCTGAAAGTTTACGGCGTCGTTCCCGCCGCCATGGCCTTCATGGTGGGGTACTCCTGGGCTGCGAACCACCTGTCAAAGCGCTCCTTATTCTACGTGACCATCGTCCCGTTCTTCGCATTTTATGCGCTTTTTGCCTACGTGCTGTACCCGAACCGTCATAACCTCCACCTAGAGCAACTCGCCCCTATTGCCGGTGCTAGTCTCCCCTACGTTCGCAATCTGTTTCGGTACTGGATCTTTTCGATTTATTACATCACTTCCGAGTTATGGGGCTCGGCAGGAGTGCCCTTGTTGTTTTGGCAGTGTGCGAATGACGTGACCCCCATTGATCAAGCCAAGAGGTTCTATCCCCTTTTTGCCGTTTTGGGAAATATGGCTCCGATCGTCTCGGGACAGACCACAGCGTTCGTGAGCAAGTGGATCAAGAAACTGCATCCGCACGACGAGCATCTCGCTTTTGAAAACACGTTGAAGGTGTTGACTTCCTTCATGATGGCCGCCGGCGGGATCGTCATGGCGCTCTACTGGTATGTGATGGACGTCAGCTCCGCGCAAGCCGCCCAAGCCCAAGCCATGCTCTCCAAGTCGGCCTTGAAGAAACAATCCATCGCGATTGAGCACAGCAGTAAGAAGGCGAAGCCCGGCTTGCTTGAAAGTATGAAGATTCTTTCAAAATCTCGTTGGTTGGAGTGCATTGCCGTCATGGTCGTCTCGTACGGCCTGACCATGGAATTTACGGAAATCATTTGGAAGGCGACGGTGAAAATGGCATTTCCCAACAAGCAGGACTACATGGAGTTCATGGGGAATTACTCCACTGTTGTCGGGATTATGACCGTGTTGATGTTGTTGTTAGGCAGCAATACGATTAAGATTCTGGGATGGAGGGTTGGGGCAATGGCGACACCTGTTTTGATGGCTACCTTGGCTGCGCCGTTCTTTGCTTATATTTCGTTTGGGGATATGCATGGGTCGAGGCAGGCGTTGATGACAGCTTTGACAATTGGGACGATTCAAAATATTTTAAGCAAGGCGACGAAGTATGCTTTCTTTGACCCGACGAAGGAGATGGCGTATATTCCCTTAGATCAGGAGGCGAAGGTGAAGGGGAAGGCAGCGATCGATGTGTTGGGGGCACGGCTGGGCAAGAGTGGGGGCGCACTGGGTCAGCAGGCGTTGGTATTAGCGTTTGGAGGGATTATGAGGGGGGCGCCGGTGCTCGCGGGACTATTCTATCTGGTGATTTTTGGATGGTTGTCGAGTGTGAATCGATTGTCGAAGATGTTTTTGGATAATGAGAAGAAGACGACGGAGGGGTGCACGAAGACGGCAGCGAATGGACATCATTAAGTGTGTAGGAACAAAGGAGGAAAAGGTGGAAGAAAGGGACTTTGATTGAGGAAGAGATACTGTACATGGATTCGGAGGGAGGGCGGCGGAAGGGAATGGGGCTTTCACGGGAAAAGGTGCGGGGGAGGAAGGCACATTGGGCATTTTTTGATGCATGGGACGACATCTTTATCCCTAAGTGTGGCAAAGAGGCAGTGCCAAGGGCAACAGCAGCAGCAGCAGCAGAAGAAGCAGCAGCTGCTGCTGCAGCAGCGATGTGTGTGTGTGTGTGTGTGTGTGTGTGTGTGTGTGTGTGTGTGTGTGTGTGTGTGTGTGTGTGTGTGTGTGTGATAATATCAAGGAGTGGTGGTTCAGACAAGGCATACCAAATTGATTGCATGACTCCCTTTTTGGTCCCCGAAAGGACGCAGTTAAAGTAAGACAGGCAGCAATTTATCCAAAGCTCCCGTTAGTCCGTGAGAAGGGGAAGTGCAGCCATCAAGTCAAGGAAAAGGGAAAGTCGCCATGAGGCAAAAAGGACCAAAAACTAAAAAGAAAATTTAACACAAAGAAAACAATTCAAATCCCCGCTAAACTAACAAGTAAGCGTCACAACTGCTATTCCTCTTTGTTTGGGGTGGTATGGAGGGAGGGAGGGAGGGAAGGAAAGGGACGCAGAAGCCAGCTGACGCTCTGTGAGCAACTGATCCCAACCACAGCCACGACACGCGTCACGTTGTAATTACCGTGCTCTGTGTGTGATGCAGCTCCTACGTCCACAAACAAATCGCGCTTGCCTTAGTTGCCGCCGGCTTGAAAAACTTGTCCATGGGTCTTTTGGTTGCGTGCCTAGCGATCCACAAATATAGAAGTGATCACATGTTGTAAGAGTATGTCGTATGGCTGAAGAATGTCATACGCATCGATTCATTTAATCGCTACTCTCCCCTACACCAGCACCACTACATAGATTCTCTTATGCCTGCGACGACACCCACGACCACCACCACTATCACAACCACCACTACCGGTAGCAGCCGCCGCAGTAGCTCATCACCGGTAAGAGCTCATAGACCTGGGCGCCGAAATGACTGATTCGCACGGGAGACTCACAAGGTCACTCACACTCACAACCGCCAGGTTTTGGTCCGTGTCACGGGAGGATTTAATAACATCAACATCTCAGCGTGACTTTCAGTGGATTGGGTCCGACGCAGCAGTAGTACCAACCGCAGCAACACCAGCAGCAAAAGCACCAGCACCAGCACCATCGACCGCGCCAGCACCGGTACCAGAACCAACGGCACCAGGAGGAGAAAACTCCAACCGCTGATCGGGATAACAAGTGAGGGACGCGCCAAGAAACGGCGGCGGCGCATCGCGTGGAGAATTATATAAGACTTCATCTGAAAGCCATGGAGACACAGCAGCGGCACCAAAACGTGGATGAAATCCCTGCAGTTCGCACCACCAGCCCCCTGACTGTCGATACATCCCTGACTGGCACGGCAGCCAAGACTATTACCACCTTGTTGACGCCACATTTTGAGAACGAGAGTGGTGTCATCGGTAGGAGCAGCAGGAGGAGGAGCAAGGAACGTCTTGCTACTGTTGCTAAGGGGGAAGCCACGGGGGCAGGCGTTAGCAGCGACAGTATTTTGCAGCATGTGGATGGTACGGTAGTGTCTCCTAGAACGACAAACTTAGCCACGACGACGCCCCGGTCTGGTACCCTTGCTCCTCCCGATGAGGGCGAGGAAGGGAAGAAGCCGGAGGAGGGGGAGGAAGGTGGGTGGAAAGTAGGCCCTGAGGACTTCACACCAATGTGTGTAATTGGCCAGGGAGCGTTTGGGCGTGTATTGCAAGTGAGGAGTAAGCTTGATGACTGTATGTATGCAATGAAGGTTATCTCCAAGAGGATGCTGAGGAAGAAGAACCATCTTTCGTACATGCGTGCAGAGCGTGATATCATGACCAAGATCGACTTCCCTTTTGTCGTGGGCCTTAAGTTCTCTTTCCAGACGGAGGAAAAACTCTTCCTCATCATGGATTACCTCTCTGGAGGGGAGCTCTTTTTCCACCTTAGAAAACATGGCTTAATTTTAGAAGATACCGCCCGCTTTTATGTGGCAGAGATGGTACTGGCACTCGAGCACCTCCATGCCAAGGGCATCATTCACAGAGACCTTAAACCAGAAAATGTGCTCCTGGGGAAGGATGGACATTTGTGTTTGACTGATTTCGGTTTAGCTAAGGAACTGACAGCCCCAACAGTGGGTGCGGAGAGAGAGGGAGATGAGGCAGCGGGGGAGGAGGGGGGGAGGGCACGGACTGTGTGTGGGACGAATGAGTACATGTGTCCGGAGATGATTTTGAAGAAGGGCTATGGTAAGGCGGCGGATTGGTGGAGTTTGGGTGCGCTGATGTATGAGATGATGGCGGGACATGCTCCTTTCCGAGCTAAGACGGTGAAGGAGTTGAACAGGAAAATTCTGCATGAGAAGCTCTCCCTCCCTCCCTTCCTCTCCTCAGAGGCACATGCTGTCCTCAAGGGGTTGCTCGAGAGGAATGTCCAAAAGAGGTTGGGGGCGACCCGGAGTACGATGTTTGAGGTAGGGGGGGTGGCGGCATTGAAGGGACAGAGTTTCTTTAAGAAAATAGATTGGCAACTGTTGGTCAGGAAGCAATTGCCTGCGCCCGTGGTCCCGCCGTTGGCTTCCGATTGTGATACAAGTAACTTCGACGAGGAATTTACGAAAATGGATTTGTCTTTGTCGTTGGTTGAGATTGAGGGGGCGGGGGCCACACATAGTGATACATTCTGTGGGTTTTCGTACATTGAATCCTCGATTCCCGTCCCTTCCTCCCTCCCTGCCTATCGGCTGACCCCCGCTGTCAAAGCTGCTGCTCGTTTGCAAGCAGCTGAGGATCTTGAAGCTTTTGATGGTACGGGGGCTACTCCCGGGAGTAAGAAAAAGAAAAAGAAAAAGAAGACACCAGCAGGGGCAGCAGCGGCAGCGGCAGAAACGGCAGCAGCAGCAGCAGCAGCAGCAGCAGCAGCAGCAGCAGCAGCAGCAGCAGTAGTGGCGATGGAGGTTGTGACGGTAACTGTACCGGTGATGGGGGAAGAGACATTAAGTCTGATTAGAAGTGGGAGTGGGAGTTCAACCACCAGTAGTACTGCTACCACCACTGTGGAATCGGGAAAGGGAGAGGGAAATGAGGAGGGGGAGAAAGGGGGAATTCTCGTAGGGAGGGGAGTGGCAGCAGAGGGGGATGAGGGAGCGAGTGGTGAGAAGGGACGACAACAACCGCATGTGCGAAAATGGGGAGTGGTTGCGGCGCCGAGGGCCGTGCAAGTACAAGGAGATATCGAAATGCAATTCCCTCCCTTGGGCGGTGCCGTCTCTTCCCACCCGATGAGGCAGCAGCGACAACCAGCATTGAAGAGCGTCATTTCAGGCGTGCTACCGGGGCCGCTTATTCTCCGGAATGGAGCTGCTACAACTACTGCTCCTGCTGCTACTGCTGCTGTCCCTGCTCAGTCATTGGGAAGCAAGCCAGGCACCTTTTCGTGGAGTGCTGTTGTAGCCACCCACAAGACGACGACGAGCAGCATCATCACAACTCCCACCACCTCCAGCAGCAATGCTATCAAAAATCTTCAGTCCCAACCTCTTTCTGCTTCTACCTCCTCTACCACGGAGAAGCAAGTAGTCATCCCTTCACCCCCTTCTTATCTTTCAAGCGCAGCTGCTACTATTGCATCAGCGATTGGTGCCATGGAGAAGGCTAGTATGCCATCCGCATCCCCTGTGACTGGTGGAACAGGCAGCAGCGACGGAGAGTGCCGGGATGAAGAAAATGACGACGGCTTTGTGGTGGTCACAAAGACCAAGCATACCAGCAACACTGCTGCTGCCGGAAAGAAGCAGCAGCAGCAGCAGCAGCAGCAGAATCGGCAGCGACAGCAGCGCCAACAGCTGTCGTCATCCTCTCTCGTCGAAAACCGAACAATCAGTCCTCCTATCAACAAGCTGAATGGTACAGCTACGGCTTATGTGCCTCACGGTGGAGGAGGAGTGGGGGGGTGGGGGTCATACCGGTCAAAAACATGACGAAGACAAAAGCGAGCAGTGTGGACCTCATCATCAAATTTCCTTTACCTTTCACTCGGAGATTTGATCGTGATGTCTGGGTGCGGCTTTTTTTGGCTGGCTGCGCGGAGTTTGTGTTGTCTATTTTTTTAGGGCGAAAGAGGGATGTACATACGTTGGAAGAGGGGAGAAGTGGCAGTTCAGGAGCGTTAATAGTGGTAGTAACAGCAGCTGGGAGAGAGAAAGAAGGCACGCACGAAAGTATTCGCTGACCAACGCGCAAATGCCGCTTTGGACGAGACAAAAACATCAATAATGACAGTAGCAAGTCCTTCTCTATTTTTGATTCAGCCATATTTGCGTGTGGGTTGTATATCTGGCTAAGAGATGAAGGAAAATAGCGCATTCACCAGCGTGGCCGAAAAAAAAAATCGTTGAGGAGGAAGGAGGCTTTAAACAAATATATATACTTTATATATATTGTTTTTCTGAAGTCCAAAATCAACCTACGAAAGGGGATGCAAAACGGAAAGCTTTTTTCTCGGGTGGGCTCAACTCCCCTAAATTTTCACTAACTCGAGACTTATTGTTCGTAACCAGCGCTAAAATATAATACCCCATCAATCTGCGGACTAGGACACAATCCAATGTCTAAAAATATGGTACACCCCCAAATAAATGACTAGTATAGTAAAACCTCCCCACGTTTGGCGCTCAGCCAGGTCGCGTGGACAAGATCCTCTCTGTGAGTCATACCAGAAATCTGCATCTTATTTCAAATCAAAGGGGCCTGTAAAACGCAAAGTGAAGACACTCCCCGCCACAAACACGCAGTAAATGCAGCAACTGATGGGCCACGTTTTCCGGCTATTTACTATCTGCGTGGAAACCACTTGCGCAGAAGTTGCGTGGTTCGGACCCACCACGCGGGATTCCAAAGAGGACAACGCAGAGCCCTCGTGTGATAAAAGCCTGCAGGAGCGTCTCCTATTCTTTTTTTCAAGAGCGCTCTGTTTTAAATGTCGTAGCTAACGGGTGGTGGTGGCGTATCCTCCTCCCTTGAACCCGCGACCCAGCAAATCCAAGCCCCGATCTTGATTGATCCTTCTCCCTTTCGCTTTCGGTGCCCACTTTGTTCTTGCTCTGGTCCGTATTGCTTCCTCTCCCCGTACAATGTGCTGATTTGATGCCTTGGCCCCCATACCCGCGACAGGACAATGTTCAAGTGTCTTCTACTCTTGGCTCTCTTGGGCGTGGCCTGCGCCTTCATGGGCCATGTACCCAGCACCAGAAGCCGTGGCCGCATCATGGCCAGCCTAGCCGACCTCGAGGCCAAGCTTGCGAGCAAGCCCCTGAGCGCCAAGGGACCTATGCCCATGGCTCCCACCCCCGTCAAACAATCTGGTTTCTCCTTGTTTCAGAGCAAGTCGACCACCCCCGCACCGACCGCGACGAAGAGCGCGGTCGTGGCCAAGACGACGAAGCCCACTGCCGTCAAGGTTACTAAGGAGATGGCCAAGGCCCTGAGTGCCCCCGCCGCTGTTGTCACGAAGGCCAAGTCTGGTACGTCTGTGTGTTTCATTAGCTGAGATAATGTAGCTCTCCGTCATATTTTTTATTGCCAGATTGGAGTCTGGGTCGGGGGAGTGTCTTTGTGTAGGTTTCCGTTTGTCTGTCTGTCTGTCAGCCTGTCTGTTTGCACACAGGTCTGAGTTATCTGTCTTTATCCTTTTGTGACAATTTGTATGTTTTCTCTGTGTCTTTGTCTCTGTCTATGGGAAGGCGCGCTTGACGCCGCGCAAGGTCCCCCTTGATGAACTGCGAAACCTAGCGCAGGGGATTCGATCGAGGGCTGCCTCCTCTCTTTTCTACTCTTCATGTAACTCACATCCTCCTTTTGGTATGCTCACCTACCGCTGGTATGGCTGCTCTTGTCTTCTGTCTTTTAATATGAAGCGAGGCAGATAAACTTAGTGAATGGCTTTATCATCGGGGTGTGGGTCCTTGGAGAGGAGGGAAGAAATGGCAGCAATCATGAAACTAACACTTAGCATGCAAATAAAACGAATCTGAAGGGGACCTTATTAATCCACTGACAAGTACCAGAAAAATGAAATGAATAAAAAAAAATGAAAAGAATATGATATGGACTCCTTCCTCTCATCCATCCTACACTCGACAGTCTCGGCTGTGGAGCCCAGCGCGCCTGTCGTCCCCGCCGCCACCGGTGCTGGTGCCGACTTTGGTACGGCCGGTGTCTTGGGTGGTGCTCTCCTCGCTACTGTCGCTGGTGCCAGCGCCGTCAGCAATGCCCTGACGGGCAAGGCAAAGGCTATTGCCGATGCTGAGAAAAAGAAGGCCATTGAGGAGGCGGCGCGCAAGGAATACGTCATTCGCCAGCAACGTGCTCGTAAGCCTCTGGCCCCGGGTCCTTCTGACGCTTTTCGCCTCGCTGCCTCCGTGGGATTGATTCTCGCCTCCACTGGTGCGATTGGCGCCTTCGTCCTGCTCCCCAAGCCCGAAGAACCTGCACCCATCGTCAAGGACATCAAGAAGACATCACCCAAGCCTGCTGCTGCACCTGCTGCTGCCCCTGCTTCTATTGCCAAGCCCGCACCTGTCGCACCTGCTGCACCTGCCGCGCCTGCCGCACCTGCCGCACCTGCCGCGCCTGCCGCACCTGCCGCGCCTGCCGCTAAGGATCCTGAGCCCGTCGCTGCTCCCGTGGCACCCTCGGCTAAGGAGGTCGAGCCCGTCAAAGCCACGACCCCGGTCGTCGAGGCATCCAAGCCGATTGCAGTCACCAAGCCTGCTGCTCCCACGCCCGCCACCTCTGCCCCCGCAGCGCCTGTTGCTGAGGCCCCCAAACCTGCTCCTGTTGCTCCTTCCCCCGAAGGTGCCCCGGCTGTCGAGGCCGTCAAGGCCAACCCTCCTCCTCCTCCTCCTCCTGCTTCCAAGGTGATGGAAAAGTCCAAGGCTGCTGCTCCTGCTGTAAAAGCACCTGCTACGCCTGTACCTGACTTCTCGTCGGTGCCGGGAGATGCCCCCTCAGCACGGACGTTGGCGCCTGACACATCTGTGGACCCTGAATTCTTGAAGAGTCTGAAGGGCTCAAAAAAGGGGAAGAAGTAAGATGCGGAGAGAATGAAGAAGGGAATCACGGAAGGGGGGGTGCAGAAACTTTGAGGGAAAAGGATCGTATTGAGTTTTCCGGTGGTATGTCTATGTACGTGTGTGTGTTAGATGGTGCTGTTCAATCGATGTATCCACCTTTGTATTTTTGTGTCCTTACTCTCCCCGACATTAAGGGTCAGGCGAGGGGGGGAGAAGGGGGGTCATTTTGGTTTGTGTGGGAATGTAGGTGTGGGTGTGAAGTCATGACTTGAAGTAAACCAACCGACAAAAAAAACACTCTGTCCGTTTGTCCCTTGGTTTCGTCTGCTCTCGCCGGGAGCAGAAAAGAAGACGGCGACCAAGGAAGAAAGGGAAAAAGGAGAAAACATCAGGACATGAACATCGTACGATCATGCTTAGAGGCTTCTGATCGCTTCAATTCTTTTGCTGTAACTTCAATAAGAAAATACGTTATTCATTTGTTGACTCCAGATTTCTATGTATACTCAAGAAGCGTCATATCTGCAGTCCATATGTCACTCCTGATGTAAATTCGCATTTTTGTACACATGCCGTTCTATCCCCTCCTCTCTATCCCCTCCGCTCTACTCAGAACTTTAAGTGCACCAAACCCACCCTCCCCTCCCTCACCTTCGTCACCGCCACCGCCGTCAAAAAGAACCTTCCCCCTTCCACCCTCCTCCACTCCCCCTTCACTTCAAATCCACCCTCCTCCTCCTCTCCGCCCGTCAACAACAACACAATCGCACACGTCCCATCAACCCGTGGCGTGACCTCCGCCTCGTGAAACGCCACGTAGCGGCGGACAAAAGGGTGTATCGCTTTGTACACACTTTCCTTGAAGGAAAACCTCAACAAAATCTCACTCTCAGCGCTTATTCCCACAGATTTCAATGCCCCCAAACCATTCCTCTCTTTCAATGTCAGCACACGCGTGGCGATACTACTAGTTCTTGTCCGCGGCTCACACACCTCCACATCCACCCCGATGTGAGAGGAAGCAATCTTCTCTCCCTCCTCCTCCTCCCTCACCCCCCTCAAGAGGCATACGGCCAAATCCTTCTTATGACTTATAGAGGCCTGTACATGCGGGGGCAAAGAAGGTGCTCCACCCTCTTCACGCAACACCGCCTGCTCAATGCTCGCGGGACGTGGAAGTGAGCGGAGGTTTCGGCGGAGGGCTAATCGTCCACCAACAAAGGCGAGACGTGCCTCAATGTTGCTCATTTCTAGTGCCAGCTGCAGCTCTTTGGGATGTAAAAGATCTGACTCTTTTTTGCCGTCCACGAGAAGAGAGAGGTCGAGTTCGGTATCATCAGAGGAATGAGGGGTGTCATGGTGATTGGTGGCGGAGGAGGAAGAAGGGAGGGGGAGGCGCAAACCCAATACGTGCCCCATGGGTGGGATGTCCATTTCGAAGGAGGTGGGGAAGAGCTGCTCTGCTTTTAGGATGGCTGCTGACTGGATGGTGCTCGTGCTGGTCGATCGTAGTGGAATGGAGGAGGAGGAGGAGTGGGAGGAAGAAGAGAAGGGGAGAGACGCATGCCATGGTTGTTGCTCCCGTCGTCGGACCGATGATGGTGCGCTGCGGGTGCCACAGATGAAGGCGGCTTATTTAAGATGGAGAAGGAGATGGTGGGATGGAGGGTGGTCTGGTGTGATGAGATAGTGGTCAAACCGTCACGCTAATCGCCCCTCTCGTCATTGTACCTGTCTGGAGTGCTCTCCTACTGGAGAATACGGCGCATGAAGCTTGGTGGTACGACCACGTCCTGCCGGCGGCGACCACTGAATAGAGGACCTGATGAGAGATTATGTCGAGGATGAGCCAAAGGCCCAAGGGACAGGGGCCAGGGGGGCCGCACGTACCATAACGACTAGGGAGGCAGGAGGTCGCAGGACGACGGGTGTCATTGAAGCTTGGCCACAGGGACCACTTCAAGTCCTCGGCGCCTTGGTGGGCACGCCTCTATTGTTGTCACGGCCGTCGTGCTGCTGCCGGAGGCGGCTGTCTATATGAGGTGTGTCTGTGTAGTGGAGAAGTGGAAGGCGGGTTTGTGCATCATAATGAGGCGGCATGATGATGCTCCAAGTCGACGTGCATTTAAAGGACACAGATTTAAGCGACCACTAGCTAATCACACAGGCATAACCACGAAACAGAAAAAAGACACACACCTGCATGCGCCTACAACGGCGGTGGCGACCTCCGGTGGAGAAGGAGGAAGACGCAAAGGCATTGGCGTAGCGGGTGGTATGTTCGGCAAGGCGGGAAGTCTCAACCAAAAAGCAGCGCGAGCATTTACAAACAAGAGGTACAGTATTCACTTTTATTCTCCACTATGGACAAACGTACAAGCGATCTGGTAGATCAGCTGGAGCGTGGTAGCTCTGACCTTCGGACCGCCTCCATCCTTCCTATCCTGCCTCAACTCGCCCCGGACACCTCTCCCTCAGTCCCCTTTTCCTACCTACGAAGATGTCACGTACATGCCCAAGGGCCGACACGTGCAGAGTTAGCGCGCGAAGAAGGAATCACCAATAGGCAATGAGATCAGGCCAGGCACTGCGGCAAAATTCTCGCTCAGCGCGGCATCTTGTGAGAAGATTTCCCTCTTATGAAGCTTCTGTCCTTCTGCCCTACTACCTCCCAGGCATCGATCGAAGTACGCCTCCCCCGCGCTCTGCCGTCTCCCGCCCTCTTCCCTCACTCCTGCCAGAACAACAGCAACAGCAACAGCAGGACCACACCCGAAGCCAGCACCTGCGGCAGCAACAGCCGGCAACCATCACCACAAACTGAAGCGCCACTTTCCTCGTCGCCCCCACCTCTCTTGTCGATACGCCGAAAAGGCGGCGATAGCAGCAGTGTCTCCTATGACAATGTCTCTTGGTCTTTTTCCGGGAAGTCCAAATGCTTTGGATAATCACACGACATACGTCCAAGCTCAAGGTTTGAGCTTGGGCATTCTTTTTCTCCATCCATTCTTCTTCATTGATTTTTCTCAAGAGAGGAACTTCTTCGGCTATAATGCATTTATATGTTACTCACCCACATGCCCTCTCTCCCCCTCTTCCTCCCTCCCACCCACACTGTATCAACCGTCTTTGCCTCTACCTCGAAGGCATCCTAGGGGCTGAAAACAATATTTATCATATGCTACGAGAAGATCTCGCATCTCCACCAAGCCCAATTGAAGCCTCTTGGATCTCATTAGAAAGAAGTAAAGAAGAAAGAGCAGGGGCTGCCGCCTCTGCCGCGGAATTTGCGGCTCTAGAAGCCGACCAAATTTCATGTACATTTAAAGCCCAGAAGCGAACGGGCAGCATGGGTGGATGCAGCAGTAATTGCAGAGATCTTTTCCAAGTGGCCATTTATGCGGGCAACACCATCACCAGCAGCAGCACCAGCAGTGGCACCACCGGCAAGAACATAGACGACTTTCCCGTGTCGGGCGGCTTGAATGCCCTTCTTCAGGTTTGCTGACGGGCCACACCATCCTCTCGCCGACAATAGTAACAACATCAAATACATCTTCTTGTCCTTTTTTCCTTCTCCTCCTCCTCCTTCTCCTCCTGCCTCCATTCACTTTCCTTTC
>Ga0160420_100245_pt1 | contig 28814 bp, 40 predicted proteins | sample CelAP2metagpilot_FD_108197 | JGI IMG/M metagenome (GOLD analysis project Ga0160420, IMG submission 108197) | Phycosphere-associated microbial communities from algal ponds in Kailua-Kona, Hawaii, USA - Cellana AP2-5-5 metagenome pilot | ecosystem: Engineered > Artificial ecosystem > Aquaculture >... | reverse complement strand
GAGGGGAGGGGGGGGGAGGGGGGGGGAGGGGGGGAGTGAGCGGGGCGGGGGGTGACAGGAGGGGGGAAGGGGAGGGGGTGGGGGGGCGTCGGTGGAGGGGGGGGAGGGAAGGAGGAAGGGGCCGAGGAAGGGAGGAGGGGAAGGGAGGGGGAAAGAGCAACCAGAGTATACTGGATGGGAAAGAGGGAGGGAGGGAGGGAGGGAGGGAGGGAGGGAGGGTGGGTGGGACGTACCTCGACTGAGAAAGGGTGCGAGTGGTACCACCCCATAAACCTCTCCTTCCGGGTCTGTTTCGGTTCGAAGTGCATGCGTAGCATATATTAAGGCATGTGTATGGAAGTGTCAGAACCCAGCTGCCTGCTTCTCCCTCCCTCCCTCCCTCCCTACCTACCTCTCTCCTTCCCTCCCTCCCTCCCCCACCTGCTTCCCCTTCGTCCCTCCCTCCCTCCCTCCCTCCCTCTCACCATCTCCAAGCTCTCTCCAAGGCTGATCATGTAATTTTGCACCTCCGTATCATCGGCCAATACGCGCGTTTCAGCCCCTTCCACAGGGAGCGGGAACACGTCCGTCACCACCAGGGTGTTCTAGGGAGGGAGGGAGGGAGGGAGGGAAGGAGGGAGGGCATGGGCATCACACCAGGAGGATTAAAGGGCTTAAAGAATGGAGGCGTTTAACATCAAGGGATGTGGGACATAAGTATAGGAATTGTGCACCTCTTCCCTTCCTCCCTCTCTCCCTCCCTCTTGTATTGCCTACTGATCCGAGCCATCTTCCCTTCCCCTCCCTCCCTCCCTCCCTCCCTCCCTCCCTCAGCACCCACCGGGCTCTCCACGTCCGGGCGACCAATCATGAGGCCCATCACTTCAACAGGCTTCCCCCCCGGGGCCTGCGAAAGACAATGTGACGACAAATGGACGTGTGTGTGAAAGAAGTGCTTTGATATGACCGCCTTCCCCTCCCTCTCTTCCTTCTTCCCTTCTCCCCTCCCTTGTTTGACCACCCCCTCCCTCCCTCCGGCTCTTATGCCCTTTTTTTCCTACCTTCTTGCGTCTCCTCCCCCCCCCCCTCATCATCCCTAGCCGTCTTCCCTCCTCCCATCCCTCTCCCCGTCCCTCTTTCCCTCCCCCAACCCCTCCCTCCTCCTCACCTTCATTCCCTTCTCCACCCCTCCACAAGCATGCATGAGCATCTTCATCGCCGCCGAGGGGGAAAGGCGAACCTTCTTAAAATACTTGGGGCTGTTGACGTAGGGAGAGGGAGAAAAGAAGGGAGGTAGAGAAGTGCGCATAAGAAGGAGAAACAATCAGGATCCTATGTAGCATCAGCCATGTGTCTTCCCGCCTCCCCTCCTTCCCTCCCTCCCTCCCTCCCTCCCTTCCCCTGCCCGTCGACGCACTCTTGGCTCCAGGCCTTGGCCGCCATCACTTCCTCCAATCGGCTCTCGTTGAATGTATACCAGCCATCTCGAGCCTGCGCGGACATGTCTATTCCACAATAAGAAGGAAAAGGGGAGAGGGGATAAAGGGAGTAGTATATGTAGCGGGGTGAATGTTCAGACGTTGGTGCTCTACCCCCCTCCTTATTTTCTTTCCATCGTCCCCATCCCCCCTCAGATTCCCCGTCCAACCAGATCCATCTAATGCACCAATATCCACAACAGCCTATGCATGTCAAATGCGTGCCGGCTAAGCCTCTTCTCCCCCCCCCTCCAACCCTAACCCTGAAGGGAATTGGAACCTCCCCCTCCCTTTTCATGTCCCCACCATCCTCACCTGAGGCGGCAGCATCTCCCGGGGGCACTGGAGGAGCCGTATTACTGCTGCTACTCGACGCATCCGTCGAAGAAGAGGAAGAGGCGGCAGCAGCCCCACCTGTGACCATAGTTTCCTAGGTTTAGGAGCCGTGGGTTAAGGGTAGGGATAGAGAGGAGAGGGAGTAAGGGAGAGTGGACGAAACATGCACAGTATAGCCTGAGCCAGCTAATAGGCAGGCCAGTGGCTCTTTTCGTGATCATGGCGAGATAGAGGTTGTGGCCGCGTGCTAAATTTGTGCACTAAGGTGTGTGTGATTTGAGCATGAATGAAAGACGAAGACATGGAAAGAAGGATGGCGCTGCCGCCTGCGGCAGGCGTTGTGCTTGCCTTCTCCCACGGATTGTTCGCCAACAAAAATAATGCGCATTTTCTTTTAGGATGACCGACTGCCCAAAATAAGCAACACACCACGGCCACATGCCTCGAAAAGAGGAGAAAACGGTAGTGGAATAATATGTGGTGGTGGGGAAAGCGCTCTTTCGGGGCTTGACCGGGCGCAGCTCGGCTGCTTACCGTGGTCATCGCCCAGGCCCCCGTCCGTACGTTTATCTACCTTCCACACCCGTTCACAGATGTGCGTGCCATGAACAACCGCCACCAGCAGAGACACACGAAGAAGACACTTGTGGTTTTTGTTGAGGAGCGCCAGATGTGGCATCGGGTGTTTCGCGGCTGCTTGGCGTAGCTTTTCTATTTGCCTCTTTTTCAATAACTTACACGTCCAGCGTGCAAGCCATGAACATCACTTTTACCAACGGCCACTCAGCATCGTCTCTCGGTCCCTCTCCGTACACTACAGTTCCTGCGTTGAGCTCTTCGTGGCAGTCATGGTGCGATTCATACAATCACCGCGACCCAAATCAGGCAGGACGGTAAAGATGACAAGCAAAGTCTTGTCCACCGAGAAACGCAAGCAGACCCAAAGCAAGGGTGGTAAGCAGGCAATAATGTGAGTATGAATTGAAGGCGTTGGGAGCGAAGGCAAGGTAGTGCATGAAGAAAGTGCGATTTGGAGAAGGCGGAGGGAGAAGGGATTGTAGGGAGCCATGCGGAGACGAAGATTGCGGTTTGTGTTGGTAGCTGCAGTCTGTGGGGCGTATCACGTGACGTGACTTCCCTTGCAGGCGGGCACTATCCTTTCTTCTATTTTCGTAACTCGTCTAACGTACCAATACATACAGCGACGAGGAGGCCCAGATCAAAGCACTTGAGAAGAAGGTGGCGGCATTGAGGTAGGGAAAATTTTCCATGTGAAAATCTCTACAGTCTAATCGTGGGTGCCATATTTTGGCTTGCATAGAAGATTCTCTGCGATCTTACTTGTATCTTTTTCCTCCCTGCCCTTCATTCTCTCCATCTCATCACCACCTTTATCACCTCCAGAGCTGCTCGAAATCAAAGCAAGGGTGCAACAGTGGCGAATTGCGCGAAGAGGAGGGAACGGACGAATAGCAGCATCAACAGCGGCAGCAGTAAGAATCGTTATTCACGTGCAGTGCTCTTTACCGATGAGGAAGAGGAAGGAGAGGAGGAGGAGGAAGAGGCAGAAGAAGAGGAGGAAGAGGAGGAGGAAGAGGTGAAAGAGGAGGAAGAGGAGAAGGAGCCGGACGCGCTGGTGTGCCCCCTGTCCCTGGAACTTTTGTCCAAGGCCGTCTGTGCTGCGGACGGCCACACGTACAATCAGGACGTGCTTCAGGCGTGGATTGACCGGTGCCGCAATGACCGAAAGCCGCTCACCTCCCCTCTCTCAGGGAAGCCCATGCAGTCTTTCTTTCTTCCTAATCAGCTGGTCAAGACATTGGTGCGCGATTATACTGAAGCACGGGAAAAGCGGGAGAAGGCAAAGGAGGGTAGGGGGAGAGAAGGAGTTTCGACGAATAAGTGGGGGAAAGGAAAAGTCTGGGGTTCCAAGAAGGGGAAAAGGCAGAACACGAAGGAGAACCTGAAGGCACCAGCCAAGGCCGAGGTCCAGAAACAGAAGAAAAGAGCAGTGACATGGCCAATGAACATATGAACATATTCGTGATAAAGAGAAAAGGATTGTACACTTAAAACAAAAAGAGAGGAAATTTTGTCCAGCCACTGCTAATTGCGGACGTAGGATAGCTGTAGGGGATAGGAAATTGAAGCAGCAGCAGAGCTGCGACCAACAATACAATGTGTCATCAATTGTAGGTTCAAAATCTCATCAGAAGGTTTGTGACCGCAGTTATGTTCCCTCCCCTTTACTTAGACCATGTTTTGTGAGGGTGGGGAGGTTGATATAAAATTCGTACAAGTTTCAGAACTGCACAAGCCCCGAGGGGTATCTAGTGATAAGATTTGGGAGCCCCATCCATGATGGTTTTAACACGGTCTAATTTCGACCTGCTTCGGCATTGCCATGAAAGGCCCTCTTGGAGGGTGCTTTTTGAAGAAACAAAGTCAAGACCAGTCAAGGTGGCATTTTGGTTTTTCATTTCATGTAAAATAACTGTAATCCACCGACCTAATGACCTTCGATGCTATGAAATTGTCTTTCTGACATTTTCGAGTCGAAAAGAGGCCAAATCAGTGTGATTTGTGCAGGTTAGTGCGAAATAAATTGACGAACACGCTCTTCAACTCAACCGCGCCACTCCATCCAGGCCACCAACCAACAAATACACACCATGCCTCCCCTTTTGCAAGCACAGGTGTCATCATGGTGCCAAGAAGAAGGTCTCGAGCAATAGGTGCACCAGTACGACGTATGGTTGGGGTCCTGACACTCTTATTTGCCGGCCACAGCTTATTCGTCACCACCCATGCCCGTGCTGCATTTCTGCTGCCCTCCGCCGCCTCGGGTCGCTGCCCTTCATCACGCTCCCACCCAGACCCTGCGACAGGAAGGAGGAGACACAATGTCCCACATATGGCACGTACCAGCGGTAGCAGCGGAGGTGGCGGTGGTGGTGGCCGGAGGGATGGAGGAAGCAATAACAGAGGAGCCAACCGGGATGCGCCACGCCGACGCTTTAATGACGACGACGACGAACGGCGCCGCCGCCGCAGCAGCAGCAATAGCAAGCCCCCACGTGGCAGCAATAGAGACAGTTACAGTGGACGCAGTACATCAGCTACAGCAGCCGACACAAACGACATGCGTGGACAGGGACTACGCAAGGCTTTGTCGGCACTAACGGGCCTCCGTGGTGACAAACCCTCCGCTCGAAAGGGCCAAGCAGGCACATCCAGAAAGAAATCGTCCCCCTCCTCCCCATCCATAGCACCGAAAGGTAGCGTCGTGTCCCTCTCTCCCCGTGGGGCCACTACGCGGCTGAATAAGATGCTGGCGCATGCCGGAGTCGCCTCTCGACGAAGCGCAGAGGAAATGATTGCTCAAGGGAAGGTCAGCGTGAATGGCGTGATTGTGTTGGACGTGGGTTGCAAGGTTGATCCATCTGTGGACTCCATAACGGTGGAGGGGAAGGCTGCGCCGGTAGCGTTGCGGAAGGCGAGTGAGGTGGTGTGGATGAAGGTGAACAAGCCGAAGGGCACTCTGACGTCAATCACGGACAGCAAAGGCCGTAAATGTCTGGGGGATCTGGTGGAAAGCGCGGTGGAAAAGCGGCTTTTGCCTGTTGGACGGTTGGACAGGGACACTGCGGGATTGTTGTTGATGACGAATGACAACGAGGCAATCAATCTGTTGACGCACCCGTCCTTTGGCCACGTTAAGTTGTACAAGGCTGTGGTGGAGAAGGGCATGCCATCCGTGCATGTTTTGCACCAGCTTAAGAGGGGCTTGGTGCTCTTGGAGGAGGAGAACGGGGGTAAAGAGGAGCTGGAGGGGGGGGTAAGGGGGAAGAGGAAGGGGGGGGGGGAGTATGATGAGAGGGGGCGGCGGAGGGTGGTGCCGCGAGGGAAGGGGGGAGGGACGGTGACCTTGGAACCGTTGATGGTGGAGACGGTAGATTATTTCGCGGACCGTAAGGAGGCGGTGTTGGAAGTCTCAGTGAGGGAGACGAAGAGTGAGGAGATTAGGCGGGCTTTTGAGCAGGTGGGGCATCCGGTCAAGGGATTGACAAGGGTAGCTTTTGGATCTATCGTGCTCGGTGATATGAGGCTGGGGGAGGCGAAGAAATTGTCAATGGTGGAGATGGGACGTTTGAGGGGGGCGCTGGCGGCGATGAGGAAGAGGATGAGCCGTCGGAGGAGAAAGGCGTTGACGGGTTTGGGATCCGAGGGCGAGGAGGAGGGAAGGAGGGCGAGGAAAAAGAGTAAGGGGGGAGGAGTGATGGGAGCGGGAGGGAAGGGGGGAATAGCGGGGGAGGAGGGGGCGGAGGAAATAGATCCAGATATTGAGGCGTTCTGGGATGCGGTGGAGGATGAGGAGGACCAGGAGGAAGACGGGGTATGGTTGGGCGACTATGATGAGGACGAGGACGAGGGGGGGGAGGAGGAGTCGTCGTAGCGAGAGTCAAGCAAATAGAGAAAGGCGACAAAGTACCCCTCAGAACTCACTCATAGATTGCCTTGCATGTTCTTTATTTTTAAATTCCTTTTTCAATGTTATTTAAACTTCACACCGTACAGATGTCCGTTACTTCTTCAAAAGCGTCCCTTCTTGGCCCGAGCCCGCTCGATGACCGACTCGGCGACGGAGGCAGTGCTGAGGGTAGTGGTCGTTGGTGCCAAGCTCTGGGCGCTCACACTCCCCTTCTTCCTCCCTCGCCACGACGACAAGGATAAAATCGAGCCCGTCTCGGAATTTCCTTGTCGATGCCTGCCTCTAAAAACACTGCCCTTTGGCCTGTAGTCTCGTCCTCGTCCGCTGGTGCTGGTGCTAGTGCTGATGGTGCTAGTATTGCTGGTGCTGGTGATGGCACCACCTGGAAGCTTGCCCAGCGTGAGCGCCGAAAGGCGCGACACATGCGAACCCACTTCTTCATGTTCCGCTTTCCTAACCTCCATTTCCTGCTGCTGCGCCCTCCCTCCCTCCACATACTTCGGACAGACCTCGGCAAAGGCCGTAAACCCGCCCGTCAACACGAATACGTTCTCCCATCCCCTTTCCACAAGCTGCGTGGCCATCGACGCCGCAAGTCCTGCACGCTCATCGTCATCGTACAAAATAATCAATGTCTTTTCCAGATTCTTGTAGCGGCGCAGCTCTGGAAAGTACTTGTCCTGGTGCAAATGCGCGTGGGGAAACGGACGGGTGTGGGTAATGACCCCAAGAGTGGGTGTGCTCTCGCCCTCGTCGCGGACATCGAGCAACAAAAAAGGCTTCTCATACACAGCATCATCCAGGCTCCCGTGCGTCACTACCAGTGGGCCGCAGCCCTCTGCTTCCTCCAGTGCGTCTTGTGTTCTCATTTCATCGTCGTATTCAAGCAGTAGAGCTCGGAGCTGTCCGGGATTGACCCGACAAAACGTCTCTTGCCGTCGACGCACATACTGCGCGAAAGTCACCACCTTGACCTTGTTTATTGTTGGGCCCGAATTAATTTTGCTGCGCACGTGATGGTATTGCCGTTGGGTGCGAGGCGGCAAAGGCGGCAAAGGCAGTGGTCTCTCGCTGATGGAGGAAGAGGTGGAAGAGGAGGACAAGGCGCGGCGACTCTCGGTCAACCGGGCACGATGCATGATGTTGATGGACTGTATTGAGAATGACTGAAGTAATCGTGCCTTGGGTCAGTTGATGGAAACCATGGCTTGTGAGGTAAGGTGAAGACGACTTCCCCAATATTGACGGCGGGCGCAGCACATGAAAATTGCGGTAAACATGGCCCAAATTGTGCCGGGCCATGGTGCGAGGTAGTGAGTGGTCTCTATGAGCCAAGCTGCAGTCCTCCCTGCTGAAGGCGGCCACAATAAATGCGACTCACACACTTTCCACGCCAAAACAAGCACTTTTGTTGAATAAGGCATGGGCCCGCGGATGCACATTAAAAGCCCAAAACGTGCCAGCGAAGAAAGTATCCATCCAATTTCTTTTGGGGGTGCGTTGCCTCTGCGTTGCAGCACTACCGTGACCTCTCTCGCCACCCTTCATCTTCCCGTTTTGCCACGATTCTCGGCATCGAGCGATCTTGGTCTTGTCATCTGTGTTTTGAACACTTTGTGCCTGTGCTTGGCTTCAGCTCTCGGTTTGGGGATCACACCCATTTCCATCCACATTGAACTGCCGAGCCAACATGATTCGTAGCCTCCTCTCCCCCTGTCCACTCGCGAGCGCAAGCACTGATCTAACTCGCCCAGCGGGAGTGCCTGCGTGCGCGTTTCTAGATCCTCCATTTCCTTTGCACACAGCACATGACCATCACTCCCCAACCTTGTCGCCATCATATTCCAACAGAAGATGAAGTTCACCGGCCTCGTCACGCTCCTGAGCGTCGCCTCTGCGCAAGGTAAGCCAAAGGAGGGATAGAAAGGAGGGGAGACCGTACTGAATTTTGGATCTGAGAACAACAGCAAGAAGAAAAACCAAGCCAAAAAGCAAGCCTCTTACATTGCCTCACAACTCCCAACTCCCCACACACCAACCACACCCACAGCCTTTGTGGCCCCCGCCATGTTCAAGGCCGCCTCCGCGGGCTCTCTGACCACGGCCACCTCCGCCGTGACGGCTGCCCCGGTCTGTCCTTCCAACCGACAAGGCGTTGTGACCATGGCTAAGAAGAGCGTGTCCTCCCTGAGCGACGCGGAGCTCAAGGGCAAGCGTGTGTTTGTGCGTTGCGACTTGAACGTGCCCCTTGACGGAAAGAAGATCACGGACGACACCCGTATCCGTGCGTCGGTGCCCACCATCGAGTACCTGGCCTCCAAGGGCGCCAAGGTCCTCCTCACCTCCCACTTGGGCCGACCCAAGGGCAAGGAGGACAAGTACTCCCTGGCCCCCGTGGCTGATCGCCTGACCGAGCTCTTGGGCAAGAAGGTGACTTTCGTCCCGGACTGCATCGGCGAGACTGTCACCAGCGCCGTCGCTGGCCTTGCGGAAGGAGATGTCGCTCTCCTGGAGAACGTCCGCTTCTACCCCGAGGAGGAGAAGAATGTGCCTGCCTTCGCTGAGAAGCTGGCTGCCAACGCTGACTTGTACGTGAACGATGCCTTCGGCACGGCCCACCGCGCTCACGGCTCCACTGAGGGTGTCTCCAAGTTCCTCAAGCCCGCTGTCGCCGGTTTCCTTCTCCAGAAGGAGCTCGACTACCTTGACGGCGCCGTCTCCCAGCCCAAGCGCCCCTTCGCCGCCATCGTTGGCGGGTCTAAGGTATGATCTCGAGGGTGGGAAAGAGGGAGGATCGATGGTGGTGCCCCGTGGGGGCGTTGTCTGTCGGTAAGCCCTTACCCTCACTCTCACGCTTCCTCCCTCTCTCGTTTACTCTCTTGCCCGTTTCTTTTCCTTTCATCCAGGTCTCCACCAAGATCACTGTGATTGAGACGCTCATCAACAAGGTCGACAAGATCGTCATCGGCGGCGGCATGGTCTTTACCTTCCTGAAGGCCCGTGGACACAACGTGAGTCCCCCTCATGCCCTCCCTCTCTCCCTCCCTCTCTCACTTCCTCCTTTCTTCCCTATCAAACTTTTTTGACCCTCCATACACCTACCTGCCCACTACCACACCCACAATCTTTGCCTTGAATCCTTCCCCCCTCCTCCTTCCCCCCCTCCTCCTTCCCCCTTCCCCCCCTCCTCCTCAGGTCGGCGGCTCCCTCGTCGAGGAGGACAAGCTCGACTTGGCCCGTGAGTTGGAGGCCCTCGCCGCGAAGAAAGGCGTCAAATTCATCCTGCCCACGGACGTGGTCATCGCCGACAAATTTGCTCCGGACGCCAACAGCAAGGTGGTGGCTGCCACTGCCATCCCGGAGGGGTGGATGGGCCTTGACAACGGCCCCGAGTCGACCAAGATGATCCAGGCGGAGCTCGCGGACTGCAAGACCATCATCTGGAACGGTCCCATGGGCGTGTTTGAGTTCGACAAATTCGCCGCAGGCACCAGCGCGATCGCCCAGACTATGGCGGAGCTCACTGCCAAGGGCGCTACCACCATCGTCGGCGGCGGTGACTCGGTGGCTGCTGTCGAAAAGGCCGGCCTGGCCGACAAGCTCTCCCACGTCTCCACCGGCGGGGGTGCTTCCTTGGAGCTGCTCGAGGGCAAGGTGCTCCCCGGTGTGGCGGCCCTCAACGAGTCTTAAGTCTCTTTCTAGATGGAGGAGCGAGGGAGGGAGGGAGGGAGGGAGGGAGGGAGGGTAGATGGTAGGGGGGGAGGAGGGGGTATCGTCCATGTGTGAATTGATTCACACGATTGTGGCAAATTTGTCCCTCCTTTCATTCCTCACTTTTTCCTTCCCTCGAAGACGAGTCGTTGGTGAAGATACCTACCTCCCTTGGAGCGCGTCTTTGTGTGTACGGAAGACGGGGCAGGGATGAGAGCTTGGGGTCGATATATCGGTGGGTCTTATGTGTGCGTGGCGGGGCATGACGGGCAAGGAGGGGAGAGGGACCTGGATCCTCTCTGGCTCCCTGGACAGAATTGACGTACACCACACAATGACAAGATCGTGAAGATGGATGCGACTCGATTTTGAGCCTGCTTTGTTTTCTGCTACTTATGATATTATTATGTGTTTCTCTATGTCTACGTGATTGTGAGTCTACCCCACCACGAGCGTGTCCCCTGCTTTGTTGAAAGCGAGGAGATAGGTGCAGCTAGAGGGAGGGAACAAGGAAGGAGAAAAGATGTAGAGGCGAGGATGAGGGGGGGAAAATACCATCACCTTGTGATATGACAGTTGTTTGTGTCATCTCGTGCTGACATGTTGCCATTTCTCGTTGTTACTTTCGCTCGTGCTTTATCCTTTTGTAGGCCTAAATTCTGACAGCCCTGCCAACATCATCATTCTTCATCCCAAAAATTTAGACATAATCACATGAAAGTATCACTCGCATCACCAATTTTATAGACAAGCCAAACGAATGGTGAATTACACAACATCTATTTGTGCATCTTCGTCTACCACAGCAGCTTCTCTTTCTCTTCCCGACACGCTCTTCATCATCCCCCCTTTCTATCATTTACGCGAATGTGTTTGCGTGGGTCATTAATACGATATATCACATTCTCCTACCCTTTTTCAGTCTCTTGTTTGCTATCGAGACATTTGGCCATTCCACCATTTAGGGCCCTTGTTCAGTCTTTGTCGTCGTCACTAACGTCACTCGCACCTCTTCACCTAACCCGTCTCCATCCTCATCGCTATCCAAAACCCCACCTCCCTCCGTCGTATCGTCGCCCTTCTCCTCCTTGTTGCAGACATCTGAAACCGCCACCGCCGGCACCTTGGACGGCACTAATGCCGTGAACGCCATCTCCTTCGTCCAGGTCTCCGCCTCCTCGGCACTCATCCCCTCCCCTTTCCCCTTTGCCTTCTCTTTCCCATTTTCTGCACCCGTGTCTGAACGCATGCAAAGGTCTCTGCGCAATAAAACGTAAAAAGTAAGCACGGCCGTATCAAACAGACCCAGCCGCAAGCCACCAACTCCCTCGTAGCACACCCAGGGAATGCTGCCGTCCGCGTTCAAATCCGTCTCTTGGCATGACATGAGGGAAGCCTGATACAGGGAGGGGTCTAACCCTCGCTCCTTTAGCTGCATTTCTGTTGGCTCTTGTAGTATCACCGGCATATTCGCCTGTTCTTTCCGCTCTTCCCCCTCGCCATCTCCGTCGCTGGTGCTGCCGATGGAGGAGGTGGTAGTGGAGGAACTGTTGGAGATGGAGCGAGTGGGAATGACACGCGGGCCTTGCTTCTGCTTCTGCTGCTGCGACGGGACCTGTCTCTTGATATGCACCTCAAAACGCTGGTGTGGGATAGTGATCATGTCGTGTGTGATATTTTGCATCACCAGGATAAAGGAGAGCAAGGCCTGCGGCGCACTCGAGCTGCCCACAGGTGAGGGCAAAGGGATGTAGGAAGAGGTGCGCGCCAGCAGCCAGCCGCAGACGCCCTCGGATTCCCCCGACGAAACTACTGAGCCTATGGACAAAAAGTTTGGGGAGTGAGGTAGCCGCAAGGCCCGGGCTTGCTGCACATACACGTGGCGCCAGTCAATCGTGGTCGTGGGGTGTAGCTCCTCGTGGAATTCGGCTTCCTCCGCCTTCCAGCGCATGCGGCATATTTCTTTCCAGGGCACGTCCTGCAAGGCCGTTGGCTCTTTTTTATCGGGTACCACATCTCGGCAGGGCTCGAGGAAAGCAGAATTCAAGCACGCCAGCAGCGTGTGCGTCACTTTGGGTGTGGCCAGGCGTTCCTTCAAGGGCATGTTAGCTGGAAAGGAGGTCGTCGGCGTCGAAGGAGGGGTGAAGGTCTGAGGCGACGGAGTCGTGGGATCGGAGTTTTGTTGGTGCTGGATCATATTGACAGGAATCCATCGAGTCGGAGATTTTCGAGAGTGCACACGGTTCACACATCCTCGCTTCCCCGGTTGGCGCTCTCCGTTTTCGTCATCGTTGTCGTCGCGTTCTTTGTTGTCGTCGTTGTTCGTCGATGCCGCCGACAGCGCCGAGCCCCGTATTGTGCGCTTGCTACGTCGTGTGCCCTGACTGTGGTGATGATAATGGTGGCCATTTCCACCGCCTCGCCACGCCGTTGGGGGCCGTTGCACGTCGAAAAAGGCTCCTCCAGCGCCGCCCAGCTGCTGCCGCATGGTCGTAATGAGATTAATCGCCCGCGTCAAGAGTCCGACCTTGTCCGAGCGTCGAATGTGGGGATCACCGCATACCTTGAGCAGCGTATCGAACCGCTCCTTCAGCACCTTGCGACAGGCCTTAGCTCTACTCTTCTTCCGCTCATAGCTCTCCGCCTTCTGCTTCAAGCGTCGCGTCATCTGCTGCACGTCCAGGGAGCCCTTACGTCGCCCACGCCCGCCATTACCACGAGCACCCCCACGCCCATGGCTTCGGCCTGATCCGCCGCCAGTTCCATAGCCCGCAGCCCAATGGGGGACAGATCCATCCGGGTAGGATGAGTGGGTGCTCATGCCGTCAGGGGAGCCCATGCCGTTCATGATTGAAGGGGGGAGGTAGGGAGTGCGCACCTGATGATTGCTCCGATCTTCATCCAGGCTTGAGAGATCATCCTCATCAATCACAAAGTCGCTGTCACTGGCGTAAAATTCTTCCTCTTCCTCCTCATCGTCATCGTTGTCACTCTGGCCCTTGTGGTGGCGGGTAGGGTGGAGGTCTTGCTGACTGCGGGTATGTCTGTGGTGGTGAGACGGCAAGGGTAGCGGGGACAAGGACGGAAGCTGTTGCTGCATTTGAAAATGACCCGTCATGGGGTCGAGCATAAAAGTGTCAAAGCCACCACCGCCAGCCCCAATTTCCCCTATGGCAGCTGCAGGGCTCGGAGGGGGGTTAGGGGCATGCTGCTGATGGTGGTGATGCTGCCGCTGCTCTTGATCTTGCATCATCCAAATGTCATCCATAACCATATCAGATAAGTCAGGCACAGGATAGGTGTGGTTCATGAGGAAAGGAAGGCCGGAGGACGGTGAGGGAAGTGGTATTGGAGGAAGGTGAAAGGGAGGGTGGGGGCCGTCCTCCATCTTGTGTGGTGTCAATGGCAGTGCACGTGCCTTTGCTGCCCTTACACTGTTGAAATGTTGGAGTAGCAAATAAATGAGCACACGAGACAATTTGCAAGAAATATGTAAAAGCAGCAAAAGAATGTGACACTTGTCCCGAGGGTGGGAAATTGCAAGGTGGGAAAATGAAAGGCGGCACGTTCTTTCTTTTTATTTTGGCCTCCAAGAAAGTGAAAAAGCACGTATCCTGACACGTTCCTGTCCAATAATTGAATTAGTAAACTTTGAGGGGCGCTGGGACGCCGTTTTTGTGCACGTACACGTAAAATGAGCACACGAAAGGTGATGCTGCGTGCTTGGAACGACGAACTTGAAGAAAGACGGGGAGGTCGAGAGAAACGACAGCAGCCGGGCATGCCCATGCTTGCCAACGCAGGCGGAAAACTTCTTTTTGTGGAAAATCCCTGGGACACAAGCGTAACATAAATACAAACACCTTACACCCTTCCGTGTATTGTTGACTTTCAAATACAAGCATACGTGAATACCGGCAGGTAGTCTCTGCGACAGTCCATCAAGTCTAAGACGTGAGAGCCGTCCGTCCACTAAAGCGAGCGCGCGGGCTGAAGCAAGCGCACGATGATAAGGAAGAATTTCACCCACTACGGGTGGGCGTGGTCGGCTATGCCATATTGTCCGACTGTATATCGTTCTCAAGAGCGGTAAAATTCCAGGCCTAGCGCCGTGCTGTAGTGTGCGGTTAATGGCCAGCGCGTTTCGTTCACACGTTCGCTCAAGCCGCGAAGTCAAGTGGAAGAAGAAGGTCATGACCAAACAAGCAGACTCGGACTAGACCTGTCGCGTAGCCGCCCAATATGCCGTATCAATTCTTCTCGAACTGCTTCACCCATTCTATCCCCCTCTATTCCACGCACCCAAACCACAGCCAGACATAGCAACTATGAGTCGCGACGACCACCAAGAGCAGCAACAGCAGCCACCGCAGCACCATGAAGAGCACCAGCAGCAGCAAAGGAGATGGAGGCGCCGCCCAGCCCGGTCCAGCGTCATCTTTACCACCGCGGCTACTGTTGCACTCTCGTGCCTCTGCAGTCCGTCCACCTCCTCCTCGCCCTTTCTTTTCGCCTGTGCTACCGCGGCACCCAACAAGCCATCAAATCAGCAGCAGCACTCATTACCACCACTGTCACCATTTTCTTTTCGCCTACACAAGCTGAAGGGCGGCGCCAGTGAAGGGGAGGGTACAAGGAAGAATGAGGTAGGGAAGGAGGGCTCAGGTTTTGCCACACCACTGGTGCGAGGCGGGATGACACGACTGACGAAAGAAGGGAGAAAGGATGGCATGGGGATGGAAGAAGCGGAAGACCGGTTAGGAGGAGGAGGAGGAGAGGGAGGGGGACGAGCAGAAGCAGCAGTGAAGCAATCACCAGTCCCACAACCAGCAGTAGCAGCTGCAGCAGCCGGAACGGTGATGGGGAAAGAGGAAGCGAGGAAGGTGGAGGGGGAATGGGTTGAGCCAATCTGTCGAAACGATCCCTCCCGATTCGTGCTGTTCCCGATGAAGCACCCGGACCTATGGGAGATGTACAAGAGGCACGAGGCCAGTTTTTGGACGGCGGAGGAGGTGGATTTGAGCCAGGACATGGGTGACTGGCAGGTAAGGAGAGAGGGAGGGAAGGAGGGAGGGAAGGAAGAAGGGAGGGAGGGAGGGAAGGAGGGAAGGAGAGAGGGAGGGCAGGGTCTCCAGGCACTCAAGAGACGAAGAAAAACTCCGCTCACGCTCAGCGCCGAACGGAATTCCTCTTCTCCCCCTCCCTCCGTCCGTCCCGTTCCGTGCAGAGATTGACCCCGTCGGAGAAGCATTTTGTGAGCATGGTACTTGCCTTCTTCGCCTCCTCGGACGGCATTGTAATGGAGAATCTGGCCCACCGCTTCTGTCGGGAAGTGCAGGTGAAGAAGGGAGGGAGGGAGGGAGGGAGGGAGGGAGGGAGGGAGGGATTGGACGTTAAAACACGGGCGTTCTAGAAGGCGACTGCGGGTGCCTGTCGACGGCGTCTTCCATCATAACATTTCCCTCTCTTTTTTTCACCTCAACCCCCTTCCTTCCTCCCTCCCTCTTTTCCCAGGTGACGGAGGCCCGGTGTTTTTACGGCTTTCAGATCACGATGGAGAGCATCCACCAGGAGACATACGCCCTCCTCCTCGACACGTACATCAAGGTGCGACCACCTTGCCCTCCCTCCCTCCCTCCCTCCTTCCTTCCCTCCCTTTGTGTCTAGATGGATAGATGGATGGCAGCACATTCACGTTTCGACCTACCTCCGTTCCTTTCCCTGTCCTTCCCTCCCTCCCTCCCTCCTTCCCCCCCTCCCTAATGCCCTCCCTCCCTCCCTCCCTCCCTCCCTCCCTCCCTTATGCCCTCCCTCCTTCCCTCCCTCCCCAGGACCCCGAGGAGAAAGCGAAGCTTTTCAACGCCTATGCTGAGATTCCCTGCATCAAGAAGAAAGCCTCATGGGCCATGCGCTGGATCGGGAGCCAGGCCTCGTTTGCCGAGCGACTGGTAGGGAGGGAGGGAGGGAGGGAGCGAGGGAGGGAGGGAGCGAGGGAGGGCGTGGAGGGCGGATTTCTTTTCGTGATTTAACCACTCCATGTGTGCTTCGTCGACGGCTGATCGATCTCCCTCCTTCCTCTTTCCCTTCTTTCCTCCCTCCCTCCCTCCCTCACCTATCAGGTGGCCTTCGCAGCTGTGGAGGGAATCTTTTTCTCGGGCTCCTTTTGCGCCATTTTCTGGCTCAAGAAGCGAGGGCTCATGCCGGTTAGTAGTGGGTCCTCGGGAGGGAAGGAGGGAGGGAAGGAGGGAGGGAGGGAGAGAAGGAGAATCGCTTCCAACTCATATCGCCCGACGATGACGCCCCCTACGGCAGGGACTGACTTTCTCGAACGAGCTCATCTCCCGCGATGAGGGCTTGCACTGCGACTTTGCTTGCCTCCTCTACTCCAAGCTAGAACGGACACAGCTGGTAGGCACTCGACCCCTTCCTCCCTCCCTCCCTCCTTCCTCCCCTCCCTCCCTGTTCATCATCCTCCTTCTTTCCGCACTTGTTGCGCCTCTCAACCAAGCCATCCCTCCCCCCCTCCCTCCCTCCCTCCCTCCCTTTCCACGCCAAATCAATCAGAGTCGGGAGCGTGTGTTGGAGATCATTAAGGAGGCGGTGGAGGTGGAGCAAGGCTTTGTCTGCGAGGCCTTACCCTGCTCCTTGATCGGGATGAACAAAGACATGATGTCCACCTACATCCTTTATGTCGCCGACCGCCTCTTGGTAAGGAGGGAGGGGGGGAGGAAGTGAAGGAAGGAGAGGCCCTAGTCTCGTATGTGCTGATCGTTCTCTTCCTTGCTATGTTCCTTCTTCGCGCATTTTTTTTCTTTTTTCAGGTGGCTCTAGGGTACGAGAAACACTACAATGTCCAGAACCCCTTTGAGTGGATGGAGCTCATTTCGCTGCAGGTGCGTTCTACCCTCCCTCCCTCCCCCCCTCCCTCCCTCCTTCTGCCACCACGGACAAGTCCAACTTCGCTGAGCAAGATGTCGGAGATATTCAAAGTGCCTGTTATCATGAAACATCCTAAAAAGGCCTCCCTCCCTCCCTCCCTCTCACGTCCATCTCAGGGCAAGACCAATTTTTTCGAAAAGCGCGTGGGGGAGTACCAGAAAGCGGGCGTCATGTCTAAATATAACAAGAGCGGAGGGGCAGGAGGCGTCGCCCCCAGGACATTCAGCACTGACGCGGATTTTTAAGGGAGGGCGGGAGGGAGGGAGGGAGGGAGGGAGGAAGGTGATGTACATGGCATAGGGACAACTACGAAAAAGGCAAATCACGTAAAATGAAGAAGAAGAAAGAGCTTGGAGCAGGCTTCTTATCAAACCGACGAAGATACCTGAAAAAAGGAGAGAGGGGGCACACAGCGAGGGCACGTGAACAAATACGAACTGCATGGCACACTCTCACAAGCCCCTCCCCCCCGCGTGTGTGAGACAAGAATCTCGCGACTTGTTGACCTTCGGCCACCGGCCACTCCCGCATTCGAGACGAGAGAAAAGGAAAAGAAAAGGACGTCACATCAAACGTGGACGGCGACGACCTCTGCAGCGGCCAAGGGGGAACAAAGAGTAAGGCAAGACTTCTCTTGTCTACACCAAAAACAGATTTCCCAAAGAAACAAAACAAAACAAAACAAAACAAACAAAACACACACACACACACACACACACACACACACAACATAACGCCCCACGCGCCAGAAAGAGTCGGCAACACACTCACAACTGACCGTGAACACGACACCATTAAGATTAACTGAAATATACTTGAAAATTAAACGCATCGACGACAGACACAGGAGGGGGGGATTTGAAAGGAGAGCCCTAAACCAGGAGTAAAGCATTCATCGACGTCCGGAACCTCCAGCAAGCTGGCCGCAAAGAAAGAAATCAACAATCAAGAAACGAGGGTGTTCTTCCGCCCCCCTTCACCCGGGAGGGGATGCAAAACAAGACGTGAATACTCACACTCTTTTCCCTGTTGATCTTCCCTTTCTCCGTCAGAGAAAGAGAAGGGCAGGAGGGAGATGTGCACTCCTACTAAGACCTATACCTCGCTAGGCCATAAGCACTTCGTCGCCCTGCTCGTGGATTCCGATCTTGACGGCCTCTTATCCCTTTCTTTTTCTTTCTTGTTATATTTCTTTCCTCCTTTGCCTCTCCTCTCCTTTTTTCTTCCATCACCGTCACATTCTCCTCGTCCTCCGTCCTCTTTCCTTCCGTCTCTTCCTCTCCCCCTCCCTTCCTCCGTTCGCATCCGCGCTCGTCATGCACGTCCGCGTCAAAAATGTCAATCAGGGGACATGCGAAGAAAGAGGGAGACAACCTGTTTGTGTATCAACAACGGAAAGGGAAAGCCATCCCTCCCTCCCTCCCTCCCTCCCATGCGAACCCCTCCGTGGTGCAAGCTCGTGTCTACGTCTACTTCCCCAAGGCCCCAATTGTGCCTCCATACACAAGCTCCGCCGCACCTGTGATTGGATAGCCAAGAAAGAGTCCAGATAAAATCCAGAGCATGAGAAACAGAGTTATCTCTTGATCCATGTTGCGGAATGTGATTACTGGGTCTTCCCATTCACGAATTATTATTGCTCGACATCGCTGATGATCAAAAAGGAAATAAATTAGGTTTTGATACTGTCGAGTATCACATTATACACCACTGAATCATGCTGAGGATTGCTCGTCACTTGGCACACGTTTCTCCCTTCCTGCTCTTTGGTGTTGTGCTCTCTCCTGCCGCGTCCACAGCCACAGCTTCCCTCTCTCCTTCCCTCCCTCCCTCTCTTCTCGCCTTACCGGTCATATAAACGTGATCGTCGCTCTTTCGCCACTCAATCTGAAGGTCCCCGCCGGGTAGCTGCACAGTCACCTCTCTGAGGGAGGGAGGGAGGGGGATAGGGAAGGGGGGAAGGGGGGAAAGGAAGGGAAATAGATGAATGGATGGAAAGTCCAAGACGCCTATACCGCCATGTCCAGCGTCAAGCCCAGAGCCTTCATCTTTCCCTCCCTCCCTCCCTCCTTCCCTCCCTCCTTCCCTCCCTCCTTCCCTCCCTCCCTTCCTTTCCCCCCGCCCCTCTATCTGGCTGCTTACCTCTTATCCGTCTTTCCCGCCAAAATGGCCGCCACCGTCAACGCACATGCCCCGGTACCACACGCCAAAGTGGGCCCAGCACCGCGTTCCCACACCTTCATGCGAAGGAGATGGGGTGCCACCACCTAGTGGAGGGAAGAAGGAAGGGAGGGATGGGGAGGGAGGGAGGGACGGAGGGAGGGAGGGAGGGTGTTTAAGAGGTATGTTGAGACAAATAGCGTCTCTTTCAAAGCTCCCGAAAACAAATGGCAAGCTCTGTCCGTCCGTCGCCCTCCTTCCCCCCTCCCCTGCCTCCCTCCCTCCCTTCCCACCTGCACGAACTCCACGTTGGTCTTCTTGGGGAAGACGGGATGCACCTCAATTTGTGGACCCACCTTGGCCAGGTCCACAGGATCGAGGAAGGGCACGAAAATGACGGCATGAGGGTTGCCCATCGACACGGTGGTGACCTTGGGAGGGAGGGAGGGAGGGAGGGAGAATGGGAGGGAGGTTGAGATATTGCGCGAAGGATGAGGGCAAGGCAAGCACCGGGGGCTGTACAAGATACGAGGCCGGGGTCCGAGAAGGAATAACCGGCCGACGAGACTCCTGCCCCTGCCTCCTCGTCCCTCCCTCCCTCCCTCCCTCCCTCCCTCCCTCCTTACCCCCCAAGTCTTCCCCGCCACCTCCAAAGGCGCCTCAACAACGCGGCCGTCTGGACCGGCCGGCAACGTGGTGGGTACCTTAGCGCCTATTCAAAGTGCGATTAGGAATTCAAGGGAATCGGGATACGGGGGGGATAAAGACTAAGTAATCATAATATTAATATATTAATAATAACTACTCCCTCCCTCCCTCCCTCCCTCCTCACCGTCCAAGATGGGGGTGCCCATGTCGACGGTGACGAGCCCATCTCCTCGCACCACGGGCACCACCATACCGGCCAGCGTATAGATGCGGTACGACCGGGACTCGCCGTTCCTGTCGTCGCCTTGAGGGAGGGGAGGGGAGGAAGGCAGGAGGGAGGGAGGGAGGGAGAAAGGGAGGAGGTGAGTGCAGTTTCCTCTCATCGACACAAAAGCACGTCTTTTCCGTCGGTGTCACTTCCCTCCACAGCGTTTTCTCCCCCCCCTCTTTCTTTAAGCCTGAAGGTATCATCCAAAAACATTCACCACTTTCCTCCCTCCCTCCCTCCCTCCCTCCCTCCCTCCCTCCCTCCCTCCTACCTACCTTCCAGCTGTCGAAGAAACTTGGCCATGCACCGGATGCCATTCCCGCACATCTCCGGCTCCGAACCTGGACACGAGGGAGGGAGGGAGGGAGGGAGGCCCAAGAGAGCTTTGAAAAGCGGCCCACAAAGAGCAAAGGTTCTCCTCCCTCCTTTTCAATTTCCTGTCCTCCCACCTTCCCTCCCTCACTCCCTCCCTCACTCCCTCCCTCACTCCCTCGACCACGTACCGTCAGAGTTATAAATGCGCATGGAGTAGTCAGCACCCTCCTTGCCGGGTAGAGCGAAGATGACGCCGTCCGCACCGATTGAATAATGGCGCGAGCAGATCTGAAAGTTGGCGAGCCGGCGGAAGGGGTGGAGGGAGGGAGGGAGGGAGGGAGGAAGGGAGGGATAGATGAATAAAATGATGGTCGTCAGAGGAGCATGCGATTGCCGAAAGAGAAGTCTGGGGTTCATTTAGAGTCCTTCAGACACCCCTTAATTTCCCTCCTTCCCTTCCTCTCTCCCTCCCTTCCTGTCTACCTCCTTGCACTGCTCGGCGCTGAGGATGGGCTTGTCGCTCTGGCGGTTGTCGATCAGGATGAAGTCATTCCCAATGCCGTGGTACTTGGAGAATGAGATTTTAGGCACGTCAATGCCTAGAGGAAATGAAACCATAGGAGGAAAGAGCAAGGAAGGGAGTGAGGGAAGGCACTGGAGTGCGATGTCGCGTTGTGGTGGCATGTTCAAATACTCAAGCCGCCATCCGAATCTGCAGTCATCCTTTCGCCGCAATATAACAGATAATACCCTCTTTTTCTGCCATTTCTGTCGTCCCCCTTTCCCCTCTTCCCGAACTCCCCGTCTTATCCCCCTCGTACCCGTCGTCGCGGCCGCCTGCTGCATCCTCAACGACGACCCTGCTGCCATCGCCGTCGCCCGTCTGGTCACCGCCGCGGCCATGTAGATAGAGGGGGCAAGGAATGCTTGAGCCAGCGGGGCAAACAAGCAAAGGCTACCCAGGAGTAGGAGCATGCGGGACTTCATTATCGTGGTAGTCGTCATGGAACCGTGTATTCCTTGCATGGAAAGGAAGGGGAGGATGTGGGAGTCGTGTTGGTCCTTGGGCCTTGTTGCGTCCCGGTCACCCCGCGCGCGCACCTGTCTGCCTGGCCCGCCGCCCTGTCGTTGTAGCACAATGGTGGGCGAGGTGAGTGGGTGCAATCGTATGAGTGGGTGTGTGTATGTGTGTGTTGCGAAGTACCACTTTACTTTCTTCTTTGTTTGTTTGCCGCAGCCGCACATCATCGTCCATCCAGAGCAGCAGTCGGACGCCCGCTGCCCTCTTTGCCAAAGCCACAGTCACACACATGCAGAGCACATGCAACAAAAGGACACGTGTCAATGTCACTCAAACCTCTTTCCTCTTCTGGCAGTGCAGCTAGTCAAGGGTTCGTTCGTCCACCCGGATGTGCAAATGGCCTCGCCAGCATCCCTTGTCATTCGTCGCAGCGCCTTTCCGGCTCCGTCGACCATGTCCTACCCGCGCACTTATACTGACTGCGATTTTCCCCCACGCACACCCAAAGCATGACAAGTAGGGCACGTAGACGAAGTAGGCCACCACCCACGACCCTGTTTTTTGGTGCCACAATTATGGCCGGCGCTCTCGCCCTCTCCCTTTCTTGCCTCACCAAGGGTGGCAGCACCATCATTAAGCGCCGTTCTGCCCCTGCCTTCTTGCTCTTACCTCGCTCACCTTGCTCTCTCCACGTGGCCAAGCCCTCCACCACGAGTTGCACCACTCTTCATGGCCGTGGTGGCGGTGCGGGCAGGAAAGGAGAGGACAAGTTGTCGAAGGGCAAAAAAAAAGGCGACCTCCCAGAGAAGACTTGCGTGGTATGCGGTAGGCCTTTCACATGGCGTGCCAAGTGGGCCAAGGTACGTTTCGATTTTTGACTATTCCGTGAGAAGATAGCATTAGTAGGGCGAATGTAACAGAAAGCAACAAAATGGCAAGGTGCCTTGTCAGAAAAGCATCACCTGACGCACAACCACTGACTGACATGGCGCGTATTCGACCCCCCACTCCCTGACAGGTCTGGGACGAGGTTAAGTATTGCTCGGATAAGTGTCGAGGACAGCGGTCCAAGGAAAGCGAAGGCGGTGGGGTTGGAGGAGGGGAGGGAGGGGGCAGCCTGAAGAGCAATCGAGCGACCACAACAACCACAGCAACGACTATGGCAAAGGCGACGACGCATATGCCAGTGGCAAGTTCCTTCATGATTACGCCTCGACGGTCTTTCTTATCGTCCACTGTCAAAGGGCTGGGGGGAGGCATGGCTGCCGCAGTCATAGCGGGCGCATTCTTCACAAGCTTAGAGGAAGGAGGAGGAACCCCCCGCCGCCTTCTCCGCCCTTCCCCCGCGCTAGCGGACGGTGAGAGAGTAGCCCGTAGACCGGGCAAGGGTGAGATTGATGCCTTGTTGGAAGGCAGTGAGGAGGAGCTATGGCCAGACGTGGACCCGCCATATCAAAAATCGGATTTCGCGCGGTTGGATGAGACGGATGATGGGCTCTTTTATGACGAGCCCAAGGTGAAGAGGGAGGGAGACTGGGAAGGAGGGAGCTGAAGCGGGGAGTCTTGGATTACAGGAAAAGGTCCAGCCACTCGGCATGAAGAAAAAATGAACACATTTCCTCCCTCCTTCCCTCCCTCCTTCCTCCAGCTGGTCGAGCACATTGACAAGGCGGCAGTGCAGGCCATGACCAAATACTACCAACAGATGCTGGAGGAGGTTGGGTTGGACATGTACGGGGATAAGACCCGACCGTTGGATATACTGGACGTCGGGGCGTCATGGTGAGTGGGAAGCTTAACCTCACATAGTCTATTTCCCCTCTCTGGGTGAAACGAAGGAGGAGTTGGCGTTTGCGTGTCCTCTTAACGCCTTGTACTCACCATTGCGTGACAAACAAACACGCACCAACACACATGCAGGGTGAGCCACCTCCCCTCCTCCTACACTCCTGCGCGGACCACCACCACCGGCAGCAGCAGCAGCAGCAGCAGCAGTCGTGTGGCGGGCCTGGGAATGAATGCTGAGGAACTTAAACTGAACCCCCAGCTGACTGAGTACGTTTAATATATCCATCTTTGGGGATTGGGGGGGGGGATGTAATGTGTGCATTGTTTGCCTCATGCCGGCTCTCTCTCTGGTGCATCGCGTCCATCTCCTCTCGCCCCTCTTTCGACGTATTTCCTCTCTACATTTGATGACACTCCTAGGTTCACGGTGTGCGACCTCAATAAGACACCACGCCTGCCCTACGATGACGCCAGTTTCGACGTAGTCGTTTGCGGTGCGTTTCCCTCCCTCTCTCCCTCCTTTACTGGCCTCATTTTTTCCCTTCGCGCAAATCTCGTCTTCATACTACCTTGAAGATAAATCACCCACACTTTGAAATGTCTGCCTTACTCTCTCACTTTCTTTAACCCTCTCCTCCTTCCCTCCAGCCCTCACAATTGACTACCTCACTCGTCCTATCTCCGTCTGTCGGGAAATGACTCGTGTCCTTCGCCCACGGGGCCGCGTCTGCATTGTCTTCTCCAACCGCTTGTTCTTCACGAAGGCCGTTGCAAACTGGGCGGGGAAAGATGACGTTGATCATGTGTTGGACGTGGCGAGCTACCTGCACTACGCTAGCGCGGGAGGGGGAGGAATGGAGGGAGGAAGGGCGGAGGTGGGGAGGCTTGACAAGCCTAAGGCCCGGGACGTCAGCCCAACTCCAACGAAAGGAGACCCACTTTACGTGGTATGGGCAAACAAACTGTGAGTTATGGCCGAGGTATTGGGGTCATCATTCGTGTAAAAGAAAGAACCAAAAAAAGAATGCTCTGCGTAGATAGAGCCCTGATTGGGCAGGGTGAAAGCAACGAAAACGAAAATGGAAACCAAAATAAATAAACAAGAGATATGCAGTGGAAAAGGTGTGCCCGTCTCTCCTCTGTTAATGTGAGATACACATTCCTTTATATTACTCTGATGAAAGCAGAGGGTGCTGCTGCTGCTAGTCTGACTTCACCGGCTTCAGGAAACTGAATAAGCCCCCCCTTCTCCTGTTTTTTGTAGCCTCTACGAGGTCTACGAGGAGGCCATCAACATGGTTGTTTGTTATGTTGGTTCCGAGGTTGCCCTTGCTCAATTGCCGCTGTTTCCCCGGCGGTGGTTCTAACTGATGCCACAACCTGAGATCTAATATGTATAAAAATAGATGGTGATATGAGCGTCGGTGGTAATTGTTTGTTGGTATCGAAAATTTGGACGACAGAGCTGACACCTGACCCCCTGAAGGCCTTATCACGCAATGCAGCATGAAGTGAAGCTCCATGTTTGGTGTGCCCCTTGGGTGGTACCCCCAGGTGCCCCCAAGATGTCCTCGCCGTCGGCGAAACCAATGATATCATCAGTGACAGCAGCCCTACCCTCTCTCAGGGCTCTCGAAACCATCTACGCCCCCACGCTCACACAACGCCGCACATCCCGCGCACCCACCCCACGCACAAATTGCCAGGAGCTCACTTTCTCGGTCTATGGGGTTGTCGGAGTGCTAGCCTCAATCCAAAGCACTGCTGCTCATCCACCCACTCGGCGGGGCAGGCAGAAAGAACAAAGCGAAGCAAGTAGGCCGGCCCGGCGACGAGGCCTTGGCTTCAAACAAAAAACACCAAGCCAAGGTCACAAGGACAACTCAAAGGAGACGGAGAATGAGGCGGCGGGCCGGGGATCACCACCCTTCAAGGGGCGGAGGAGGCAGAGGAAGATGGGCTTTCCAGCCCTTCCTCCCTCCTCTCCTCCTCTTCGCCCTGACGACCATCCCCAGATTGTGGGGTTTTGTCACCCCCATCCCACCCGCACCTCCCTCTTCTTTTGCCTCGTCGAAATTGCGTGTCTCTACCACACGTATCTACTCCTCCACCCTCTCTCGAGGGCCACGTGTGCGCACTCTTATCGCCAGCCCCCCACCTCCCATCCCCTTTCCAACCTCCCGATCGTCACCTCCTTCCACCTCTCCCTCCTCCTCGCCTCAGCAACGGGGCTTTAATGGAAAAGACGACGAAGAATGGGAAGAGGAAGATGAGGGAGGGGAGGGGGAGCGGCCTCTGTGGCGGCGACGGCAACGGCAAATGGACGACGTAGAGAAGGACAAGGACTACATAGAGCAAGCCATGGAAGACGACGAAGCAAAACGGCAGACAGCGCGCCGTCGCTCGAGCTACTCTGCGTCTCCATCAATGCATCGTCCAAAGCAAAGATCCTCCTCTTCGCTCCGGCCTGATCACCCTGATGCCCTCCAAGCCCGGGTCATCACCAACGCCGCCCAGTACTCCCTCCTCGTCGCCGGGGCCGGCACGGGCAAAACCCGTGTCCTGGCCGCACGCATCGCCCATTTAGTCAAGACCAAACAAGCGCGTCCAGAGGAGGTCTTGGTCTTGTCCTTTACCAACGCAGCCGCCCAGTCGATCCAAGCACGAGCTAATGCCCTGTTGGGGGGGATCTTACCCCAACAGCAGCAGCAGCAGCAACAACAACAACAACACCATCAACAATACCGTCAGAAGGAGATGGAAGGATGTGGGGGAGGCGAAGGCGGGGTATTTCTTACCGCAGGGACATTTCACGGGCTGGCAGCTGCCATGCTGAGGGAGCATCATCAATTAGCCCTCGGTCGGCCCCTCCGGATAGCCAGCAAAGCCCAGCAGCTCCATGCCATGCGCCAGGCCATGCAAGAGGCCTTTGGGATGCCCCATCGCCTTCCTTCCATCCCTCCCTCCCTCACGCCTTCCTTGGTGGAACAACACCGTTACCTTGACGGGGAGGCTGAGGCGATGCTTCGATATATCTCCTTGTGGAAAGCGTCCGGTTGCCGGCCCTCGGACTTGTCCCCCGCCCTCTGCGAGAACCCGACCGAGAAGCGTGCCTGCCGTCTGTACCATCTTTACGAGCACTCCCTCCACCACTCTCTCGGCGTCCTGGACCTGGATGACCTGGTTCTGGTCGCAGGCGATCTCCTGGTAGCATACCCGGCAGTACTCGCTGCGTACCAACGCCGGTGGAAGCACGTGCTAGTGGACGAGTTTCAGGACACGAACGAAGCCCAGTACATCCTCTTGCGCACGCTCGCCTTGGGGGCCACGCCCACCGCCACGACTGGAGGGCAGCAAGGCGAGGGAGGGAGGGAGGGAGGGATGTGCGTCTTGTGTGCCGGGGACGACGACCAGAGTATCTTCAGTTTTCGAGGGGCGCGGGCTGGGCGGGCGTTTGCGGCGTTTCTGGCCGATTTTCCAGGAGCCGTTGCAGTGGGTCTTCCGATTTCGTATAGACTGCCCGGCCATATCTACATGGTTGCGCAGGAGGTGATTGCACGGAACGCGGCTCCTCCCTTGTTCCCACCCTCGGCCTCGTTTCCTCCGCCGGATGCGGGTGAGGAGGAGGCGGAGGGAAAGGGGGAGGGAGGGAGACAAGGAGGGGATGGGCATGGCGAGTCCATATTGGAGTTTTATTCGCACCAGGAGGAACAAAACACGGCAATTGGTGCTGGTGCTGCTGGTGCTGCGGCCCTCCCTCTCCCCCTCCCTTCCATCCCTCCCCGGGACTTCGCGCCTCGCTTGGCGCCCGGGGTGACACTGGCCGGACTGCAAGAGAGGGCAGGTCGAGCGGAGGGCTGGGCGGAGGGAGGGCTGGAGGGCTGGAGGGAGGGAGGAAATGGTGACCTGGTAAGTCGCGTAAGTGTGCAAGAGGTGTGGGATGACGAGGATGAGGCCCGTTGGATTGCCAGGACGGTGAAGGAGCTCTATCTCTCCTTCGGGTCCTCTTCCTTTACCTGGGAGGAGCAGAAAGCCTTGTTCGATCGCTCTTCCTCCGCCCCTCCCTCTGCCCCTCCCTCTACCCCTCCCTCCTCCTCGGCCTATGTCGACCCTCTTTCGTCGCCTTTGTCTTCTCCTCTCGGGCAATCGCCAGCCTCTCTTAAGAATGACGGTCATAAGGACGAGGATCTTGTGGACCTCCCGGCTGCTTCCTCCTCCTCCTCCCCCCCCTCCTCGTCACGGGAAGAGGAGGGGAAGGAAGAAGAAGAAGGAGACAAAGAAGGAGAAGGAAAAGGCGACGCCGAGGACACGCACCACCTGGCCATCCTTGTGCGGTCCGGCTGGCAGCTTGGCGTGTTGGAAGAAGCCTTAATCCGGCAACGCCTCCCTTACGTTGTGCAGGGGGGCTCGTCACTGCTCAAGACTGCCGAGGCTCGCGCTGGCATGGCCATGCTGGGGGCGTTGCTGGAGGGAGGGGGGGAAGAGGAGGAGGAAGGGGATGAGGGGAGGAGAGGGAGATGGGAGAAGGTGGCTGGGGCATTGGGGTATCGGGGAGCGGGGAGTGTGTGGAGGAGGGCGAGGAGGGAGGGGATAAGCGTAGGGGAGGCGGCGTTGAGGACGACGATGGATCAGGAGTTGCAGCAGGGGGGAGGGAGGGGGGGAAGGGGGGGGGAGGAAAAGCTGGTTACGCGGCGTGTGCCGGAGCTGGTTTTGTTGGAAGGCGATGTCCCGAGGTGGAGGGCACTATTAAAGAGGGAGTGGTCATCGCGAAGGCGCCACAAGGCCCTCCGGATGGTGATGGAAGAAGCAGGCCTCCTCCTTCCCTCTTCGTCCTACCCCCCTCGCTCCTCGTCTCCTTCCCACACTTTCAAGAAGGGAGGGGCTGCCAACGATCTCTCTCGGCTTCTGTACCTCATTGCCGACTCGTTTGATGACCCTACGCACCTGGGCGCATGGGCCTCCGCCGTCCAGACTCCCCACCTCCACCTGCCTCACCCCCACCCTCCATCTGCTACACGTCCCGAAGGACGACAACAAGTTCCACAGAAGAAGAAGGAGTACAGCAGGAGGCAGCAGCGGAAAGTGGTTCTGAGCACCATGCACGGTGCCAAGGGGCAGGAATTCGACCTCGTTTTCCTCGCCGGCTGGGACGAAGGGGTTTTCCCCCTCCTCCCCCGCACCTCTTCCTCTTCCGGTCCTTCCACCCTGGCACTGGCCGAAGAGCGGCGTCTTGCCTATGTGGCTTTGACCAGGGCTCGTTTGAATGCTTACATAACGTTTACGCACCGGCGGCGTTTGCCGGGGGGGGCATGGGTGACCACCACGCCGTCTCGCTTCATTGGCGAGATTCCTCGGAGGCTGGTGCGACTGCGGTTGTTGGGGCCTGCACGGATGCAGAGGGGCATCAAACCGAGTAATGACGTGGACTTTAGGCGGCTTAGACCGTTGGGCGTAAGGACCCGGAAGGATGCGTTCTTGGTGGAGCCGCGGAAGAGGCGGGGCGGGGGGGGGGGGGGGGGGGGGGGGGGGGTGGGGGTCGGAGGAAGGGGGCCGGGTGCGGGGAAGGAGAACGAGAAGGAAGAGGAGTTGGGGAGGGTTTCATCGATGGTGAGGGGGGACGTGGAGGAGGGGATAGTGAGGGAGGACGTGAGGGAGGGAGAGGGGGAGGGAGGGGTTATG
>Ga0160420_100244_pt1 | contig 28982 bp, 30 predicted proteins | sample CelAP2metagpilot_FD_108197 | JGI IMG/M metagenome (GOLD analysis project Ga0160420, IMG submission 108197) | Phycosphere-associated microbial communities from algal ponds in Kailua-Kona, Hawaii, USA - Cellana AP2-5-5 metagenome pilot | ecosystem: Engineered > Artificial ecosystem > Aquaculture >... | reverse complement strand
TCCTCCCCCTCTCCCCCTCCCCCGCGTGTTCCACCCCCCTGATGGCGCCAACGAACCCCCCCCCCCCCCCCCCCCCCCCCCCTCCCGCTCTTTCCTTCCCTCCCGCCCCCCCCCCCCAACCGACGCCTCAATCCCCCTCTCCAGCTCCTCCTTCTTCAACCCTCCATTTCCCCGTCCCGCCCTCCCTCCCTCTCTCTCCTCCTCCGTCTCTACCGTAAATCGGTCCAACACCATCACACAACCTTCCCCTTCCCCGCTCCCTCCCTCCGAGGACGAGGACGCTGTCGAGGTCGGGGTCGACGTCATGGCATCAGCGTCCATGATCCTCGCGACGTACTTACTCAACACGCGCGTCAATGCATCGAGCAGCCCCGGCCGGTCCTTACTACTCACGGTCACGATCCACCGCCTACACCCCTTCCCTCTCTCCCTCCTTCCATTCTTCCCTCCTTCCTCCTCGTCCAACGAGGAGTGGGAGCCGGTGAGATCGGACGATGACGATGACCGGGATATTTCATAGATGTGGACCGCAGCGCGATTCATCCTCATTGCCTCTGCGATGAGGGACATGTGAATCATGACGTCTTTGGCCTCGACTGAGAGACAGTAGCGAGGGGGGAAACGGGAGAGGTGTCTTTGGACCTGGGAGGCTGCCAAGGAGAGCGCCCGCTCTTGCTCAGTCTTGGGGAGGAGAAGGTAGGGAGGGAGGAAGGGGGGGAAAGTGGAAGGGGGAGGAGAGAGAAGGAGGTGGGCGGTGGACCAGCAGAGCTCTTTGGCGAGGGACGCCTTGTGGAGTTCACGTTTCTGGCTGCTGTTGCTGTTGCTGTTGCGACGACTGCTGCTGTTCCTGCCGGAGGATGTGATGGTTGCGGAAAAAATCGGTGGAGGAGGTAGCGACTTTTTGTTTGCTACGGAAGGAAGGGACGAACAACTGACGCTCTTATCTCCTGCTGCTCCCTCAGGCTTGGGTAAACTAACTCTGTTGCTGTTACTGTATGAAGCAGTGGCAGCACTAGACAGCACGTTTGGGGCTAGGGCGGTAGGTACCATCAAGTGAGCAATGTCCCCACAGCTCGAGGACTTGTGCACACGGAAAACCCGGGAAGACGTAAGCTTCCAACGACGTTGAGCGGGGAGGAAGGATTGAGGAGGAGGAGGAGGAGGGGGGGGGGGGAAGGAGACAGCAGTGTTCTTGCCTGAGACGGCTCGAACTTGCCTGTACTGGTTGTATACTTGCTGCTGCTGCTGTTGCTGCTCGTCTTGATGATGGTGCTCTGGCTGGGAGCTGAATGGTGGCAGCGGGCGTTTCACCATACTACCCCCCTCCCTCCTTCCTCCTCCTCCTATTCCCCTTGCAGCAGCGTGATTTGCTTGGCTTTGATGTGATGGATAACCGGATGTTTCCTGGCCCGGCGGGCTCCTCTCAGTCTTCTCCACCATCTCCAATAAGCGGGCCGCGCATTCCAGGCCTGTATGGGTGTCGGCGATTGTGTGGCGGATCGTTGTAGAGGATGACGACGACGACAGGGGTAGCGATGACGAGGCCGACGAGAACGAAATGTTCGAGGAATGGGTACAGGTGGACAGGGGGAGTGACTGGTCGTCCGAGACATTGTCAGTCATGGTTATAGGTTGTGCAACGGCGCTCTGGGTTTTGTCTTCTTTGGGGTCCTCTGTGGCTCGAGCGAAGCCGACGGCGGTATTCCTAGTTGATGGTGTCACCACCTTCCGGCTGCCCCTCGGTTGACGCCTTGGCTCTCGGGGCCCAGGACTAGCTGGCTGGCTGCTCTTAAAGGCGAGGAGGGGCAAACGGGAGCATTAAAATAGTCTGTGTAGGGCTTTGTGGGTGTGTACAGGTTGGGAAATATCTTGAGTGGGCCGGCAAGGCGAAATGCGGAATGGTCCATGGGTCGAAAAGCACGAGGGTTGCTTGGGCAGCTGGCTGACTGCCCTGGGTTGGAATTCCAACTGGAATAACAACATGCCGCGCCCTCTACTCCCTGCCTGGCATTACCATGTACCATGGCCTCGCTGTGACTAAGGTGCAGCTTCCCACTTAAGCTACAATAGTCGGTATCGCGAAAGCGAGGAATCCACCTTGTTCTGGAGAGGGTGTGACATGGACCCTACTTTACCAGGAAAAGTGGGTGTGTGGGTGCTTCGGTTGTTGAAGCCACAAATGGAACGAATGCCCCCCTTCGGGAATGCAAAACAAAAAAAATGGCACGTGAAAAGGTGCTGAAAATGGCTCGCGTTACGAAAATACAGGATTGCACATCTGCTTGATACTTATCCCATATTGTGTGATTTTGTCACAAAGAGGTGGTCGTGGGGGGGTGTCAATGCGCACAATTGCACGCTTCAAGCAGGAAAGAACTCCGGGCTCCGAGGAGCGGCGTCAGGCCCCCATGTTCTTCGCTGGCGCGGTAATGCCTATGCTCCCCGCTCGAGAATTTCGTGATCCTCGTGCACGAGATGCATGTACGTTTCGGTCACTGGTAGGTTACATATTCAGCGTTCGCTCCGTTCGCTCGGGATGCTGCACGGCATCCCTGCATGCGCTATTCCTCGCTTGCTTGATTATTCTGTGATGTTGACACTGCCATGGGCCGGTGGCGGCAGGGGGCATGTATTCACTTCATAATATACTTTCATATCTTACCATAGATGTATCTTCGTGCCTTGCACTGTGGGCGAGGTCAGCCCAGGTTTCATGGGATCATGCTCTTTCCGCCCTCATCCTCCAGCCTTCCCCTTGTATCACTATCATGCCACCGTCATCGTCTCCCTCATCGCCGCGGCCTCCAATTCTCGACTGCCACAATATCCGGCATGTACCAGCACAAGCGTCGACGCCTCTTCCGTCTATTTTCGTCCTTGTCATCTTCTTCTTTCTCCTCCATCTCCTCCTCTTCCTTCAGCTTCTACCGACCTCCCGACCCCCGCACAATCGGTATCGTCCGCGAAGCTTTCGGGAAATGGGAACGACGCGCTCCCCTCGCCCCTTCCCACGTCCAAGCCTTGACACAACAAGGGATTAAGGTATTGGTGCAACCTTCGTTCCGACGGGTTTATCCAGATGAGGCCTACACGTCAAGCGGCGCAATAGTCCAAGAGGACTTGAGTCCAGCTTCGGTTATTCTGGGGGTGAAGCAAGTACCGATCGCTGCGTTGTTGCCGAATAGGACCTATTTAATGTTTGCGCACGTCTTAAAAGGGCAACCGGAAAACATGCCCCTGCTCGACGCGATCCGTTCGCAGAAGATTCGTCTCGTGGATTTTGAGTGCATCACTGAAACGGGGGAGAGAGGGGGGGCACGTCTGGTTTATTTTGGGAGGTTTGCAGGTGTGGCAGGGATGGTGGATATCTTGCAAGGGCTGGGACAGAATCTGTTGGCAAGAGGCTATAACACCCCTTTTTTGTGGTCGCCTTTGACGTACATGTATCGGGATCTGGAGGAAGCGAAGGAGGGAGTGCGGAGGTTGGGGGAGGCGATTACAAGGGAAGGGTTGCCTCGGGATGTCTGTCCGTTGGTGATGGCTTTCACAGGAAGAGGGCAGGTCTCACAGGGCGCACAGGAGGTGTTTGAGTTGTTGCCGCATGAGTGGGTGGAAGTCGAAGACCTTCCCAATTTGGTGGCTTCCCTCCAAGGGGAGGGAGGGGAGGAGGGAGGGAAAGCAGGAACGGTAGCGGCGCAACGGAAGGTGTATGGGGTACGGGTGAAAGAAGAGGACATGGTGGCCAGGGTCTTGGCAGGGGAGGACGATGATACGCAGAATATTACTACCACTACCTCCTCATCCTCCTCCCCCTTTTTGTCGCGCCACTCCCACCCGGCCTCCGCCTACAACCGAGCCGAGTATCGGTCGCACCCAGAACGTTACCGGCCCATTTTCCATGAACGCGTAGCCCCTTATGTCTCTGTATTGATTAATTGTATCTACTGGGACGGAAAATTTCCTCGGTTACTGTCCAAAGCTCAGGTGAAGGCTTTGTGGGGGAATGAGGGAGGGAAGGAAGGAGGGCAAGGTCGATTGTTGGCGGTGGCGGATGTATCATGTGACGTGGAGGGGTCGTGTGAGTTTTTGACAAGGACTACGGAGATTGAGCGTCCTTTTTTCAATTACTTGCCGGAAACGGGGGAGAGTCTCGAGAGGATAGATGGGCAGGGGATTGTGGTGGGAGGGGTTGACATCCTCCCTGCCGAGCTACCCCTAGAGGCGTCGTTGGCCTTTGGTGATGCCTTGATGCCCCTGCTACCGCATTTGTTGCAAGAAACAGGCGGGGAGGGAGGAAGGGAGGGGTCGTTGCCGCCATCGCTGGAAGGGGCGGTGATCACGACGTGGGAGGGGGAGCTGGCCGAGGACTTCAAGTACATTGATTTCTTGCGGGTGGAACACGCCCGTGCCAAGCAGCTCTTTCAGCGCATTCACGGTCCGCGTCGAGGGGAGAAGCCGCCGCCTTCCCTGGCTACCTCCCTCCTGCCTAGCCAGCAGCAGGAGGGAGAGATGGAACTGCCGCACGTGACCCTTACGCTACGAGGGCATTTGTTCGATTCGGGATTAATTAATCAGATATTGGATGTGGTGGAAGCCCGAGGTGGCGCCTTCGTGATTGCCGACTGTGAGGTTCGTCCGAATAAGGGGAAGGGTCATGGGATGGAGAAGCACTTCTCGACAATCCTTTTGGAGGTCGAGGCGTCGACCGAGGGAGAGCTACGGGACATTGTGAATCGTGTGCAGAATCTGGCGGAGCTGGTGGAATCTGCAGAGGCGAGCATCACAGAAACGAGCTACGAATCCTCCTCCTCAATCATCACGTCCCCGACGTCCTGCTCTAGCCCCACGTCCCATTCCTCGCATTCGGCCTCCCTGGGACAAGCCACCGTGCGTTCCCCCCGGCGGGTCTTGGTGCTGGGTGCAGGGCGAGTGAGCGGCCCTGCCATAGACTCTTTGAGTCAACGGCACGAGGTGGTCGTGGTGGGCGCGAATACCGAGGAAATCACCCGGCTAGGTAAGCGTCCAAAAAGCAGCAGCAACAGCAGCGGCAGCCATCGAGAAGTTGTCCTAGATGTGCGAAACGAAAACGCAGCCCTGCGCAAGCTGATGGACAAGAGCGATGTGGTCCTCTCTCTCTTACCCGCCCACATGCACCCCGCCATTGCGCGCGATTGCCTTTCACTCAGCAAATCTCTGGTTACAACATCCTATATCTCCGAGGATCTTCGTAAAATGCATCAAGGTGCCTCAACTCAAGGGCTCGTCTTCCTCAACGAGGTCGGTTTGGACCCGGGAATGGATCATGCCAGCGCCATGCGAATCATTGACCAAGCCAAAGCAGATGGAGGCAAAATCCTCGCCTTCCGCTCCGTGTGCGGAGGTCTGCCCTCCCCAGACGCCGCAGGGAAGACACCCTTTCTTTATAAATTTTCTTGGAGCCCCCGCGGTGTGCTGACAGCCGCAGAGAACACGGCGACGTTTCTGGAGGGAGGGATGGTTGTGCGGGTAGAGGGGGAGGACCTTTTACGGCACGCCCACCCATTTCCTCCTCAAGCCTTCCCTACCATGCGATTGGAAGAACTTCCAAACCGGAATGCCTTGATCTACCAGGAGATGTATGGAATTCAAGAAGCCGAGACGTGTTTTCGTGGGACATTGAGGTACGAAGGATGGAGTGAGATCATGTATGGATGCAAAGTGCTCGGTCTGCTGTCTCATGAAAGAGTACCTGCGGGATGTGGGTCTTGGCGGGAGTATATGGCGCATGTCTTGATGGGAGGGGAAGTAAAGGAAGGAAGAAATGAAGAGGGAGTGTTAGAAGGAGAGGCGTGGCGTCGATTGAGGGCCGCAGGAGTGCAGGATCCCGCACGCGTGATGGGGGCGTTGGAGTGGTTAGGCTTGGGGATGGGAGGAGGGGTATCTTTGCCGCTGCCCGGAAGTTTAAGTGTGATTGATGCTTTTTCGGCTTTGTTGGAGGAGAAGCTGAAGTATGCACCAGGGGAAGTGGACATGGTGGCGATGCGGCATGACATAACTGTCGCCCATGGAGGGAAAGGGGGGGAGGAGGAGCGTCATCATTACCATACCTCCACTTTGCTTGTGTATGGGAATGAAAGAGACAGCGCCATGGCCATGACAGTGGGAAAGACGGCAGCGGTTGCGACTGACCTCGTCTTGCAAGGCGAGCTGCAGAAGAAGAAGGTTTTGGGGGTACTAGCTCCTATTCTCCCTGAAATTTACTTGCCGATCCTAGATCGATTGGCGGAGGAGGGTTTGGTGTTTGACGATAAGTGCCGGGTGATAGTGTAGGAGAGGAAGGACCAGCAGAGTGAAGGACGGGAGGATGTATTCCTTGAGTAAGTTTGATGTTAATGGGTGGATGGTGTAAGCTTGGTCATAGTAGAAGAGATGTCTCATAAAATGAGCACAGAAAGAGAGGGTGCAAAAGTAAGGCTTATCAAATAGGACAGCATAAAAGTGGCTTGATTGTTGTCATCTGATGCAACGAAACGACTGCCTTGGTAGAAGGACCCATGATGGAGGGACAGTATAGTGTGCATATGTGGATTCCTATGCGGTAGAGAGGCAGATATCTTACATATCAAAAAAGAGAATATTCCGGAAGGACCGTAAAGTCAAGAAAAGGAAGAAAGGAGAGAGAACGTGCCTAATTTTATCTCATTTGGGGTTACAGCATGGCTGAAAACCCACCAGCCAAATAAAAACCAAAAAGATGACACACTTTCTTGAGCCTCTTGATTGAGTTTGTGTGCGCGATCCAGTGAGACAGCCATTTGTCTTCTGGGCAGTCCAACCGAAAATAAGACGTCAAGTTATTGATTGATTGATTCGTCAACGAGTTCAATGTTAACCTAGATTAATTTACAACATCGAAATACTTTAATGGAATAATAATAACAACCTCCTCCCCCCCCACCCTCGCTTCAAGAAAACTTTTGAAGATGACAAAGAATTCTTACCACCGCAAATAAAAGCTGCGAACGACAAGTCAAAATGTTTCTTCCTAGGTACATGAGCAAGGATGGGTGTTTGGTGGTGCTGTGTGACATGAGCAAGTAACCTTTTTTGGTGAAGGGACGTGCCGAATAATCTCGTACGTTGCCCAGCTTCTTGAAGGAGTTCCTCGCCGAGTGGAGTTGTGGGGGAGCCTTATAAAAGCATGCGCGCGATGTTCGCCCTTTGCAACTCTATCACTGGTGGTGGTTGCAGTGGGTGTCACAATGCAGCATGCTGACAACGGTGTTCAGAACTCAAAATGCCTTCACACTACCACCTCTGAGCATGTTTATCCTTGCTTCGAATGAAATATGATGGATGCTTGCTTCTTCACTCGACACACCTGCGACCAGAACCCGCCCATCTCACCGCCATCATTTCAAAACGCTTGTACACACACAGCCAGACACAATGAAACGACGACGGCCCCACATAGAAAACGCACCGTCACCTGCTGCGGGAATACCACTCCCGGACGCATCACACCGTTCCACCCTTCCGTCTCGTACCAAGACGTTCTCCATCTCCTCCTCCTACTCGTACTTCCCCACCTCATCCCTCTCCTCAAATTCCTCTGCCTCTTTCCCTATCGCGTCATGGGCAAGGAAACCCTCCAACTTCTTTCGACGCCGGTGGAGGAAGTTCAAGCAACGTAAGTGGAGAGATCCAGCCGAGGCGAGCTCAGCATGGACCCCTGAAGGAGAGGATGACGAGGAAGAGGAAGACGACACAGACATTGGACTTCCCCCGCCCGAACGACGTCCACGATCCATTATTTCAATGCCACGGCAACAGCCAATGGAAGTTGCTGCCTTCATTTCTGCTGATGCAGGTGCCGGATCACTTTCAGCAGTAGCAGCGGCAGCAGCCACAGTCGCCTCGCGTCGTGCCAAAGAGGCAGGGGAAGCGACTGTACGGCGGCAACAACTATGGAAATTGAAGGGTTTTTTAGCGCTGTACACCACGCTACTAGTCGTGAGTTTTGCTCTTACGGTTTGGGCGGATTTGACGTGGTTGGTGCCTCAATTACTCAAGGTGTCCCTAGCACTACAAGCGACTTCTGCCGTGTTTTTCTGCTTGGTCGTACCTTTGACCCATTTCTCCGGGACTTTTTTCTTTCGGCAATGGAGGTTCTGGCAGCCTTTTCAGGGCGGGGCGCGCTTCATTGTGTTCCAGGCGATTAGCTGGACGTTCTACGCCTTGTGCCTAGTCCTTGCTGTGTGTTGCCTGCTGTTTTGGGCGCGTCTGGCCAAGTACACTTTCGGCCTGATGACGTCTTTTGGTGTCTTTGGTGTGCTATCGCAGGTTTTCATGGTGACGAGCTTGGTAGTATATGAACGACAGCAGCATAAGCAGTGGTTGCGGCGGGAGAAGGACGAGGACGAGAAGAAGATAGGGAAAAAGAGAAAGAATGAGGAGGAACGGATAGAGCAAGAGGAGAAGAAGGAGAAGAAGGAATCCTCACACTTGCCGATATGTCCATCAACAGCAGCCGGAGGACGAAAAATACCCCTCTCAGAAACGGCAGCAACAACAGCAGCGGAGGACGAGGAAGGAAAAAAGAACAACGATGACGGCAATCACCATGTGCAGCAGCTGCAACAACAAGATGAAGAAGGAAAAGCAGGTGGAGGATTGATCCGTCTGCTTCAAAGTCTGTACAAAGAGATATTTTTCCAGCATCACTTGGCCTTGGCAATCGTGGCCGTGGGCCTGGCCATACTGGCGGAGTGTCTATGGACGATGGAGGAGGGGGGAACGGTGGGAGTGTGGGGTGGGATGGTTGAGGGTCATCAAAAGGATTTCGCAAGGGCCGCAGGACTGCTGTCGGTGTTGTTGTTTGCTGTTGTTGTCTTTAGCACGTACGGGATAGGTGGACAGGTGGCTGGTGGAAGGGAGGGAAGGCGAGAGGGAGTGAGGGAAGGTAGAGCGCACCAAAAGGCCGTACGAAAGCAATGGCGCTTTTGGCAGCCATTTTTAGGAGGAGCCAAGTTTATGCTATTGCAGGGATTAAGCTGGTCTTTTTTGACGCTGTCCATTGTGGTAGAAATCTTGTTTGTTATCTCGACGTTTGCGGTGGGGTTTGAGTTGTTTGTGGGAGCGGCTGTGGTAGCGGGCGGCTTCTTTTTGGTCTCGGAAGTGTTGATGATTGTGAGCTTGCATTTTTACATGCCTACGACGACTACGACTGTGACCACTACGGGATTGACGGTGATGGAGAAGAAGGTGGAGGAGGTGGAGGAGATGTTGGTGGAGAGGGAGGGAGTGGAGAAGGACGAGATGATGATGGAGGAAAAGGTGGACGTGACGACAGCGGCGACGACAAACGCTCTCCTAAGAACCGGAAAGCAGCGGCTGCTCTTGGCCAAAGAAAGTGCTACGACAACTACTACTACCGTGACAATGACCACGGAGCAGACCAGCAAGACGTCTACTTCATTTATGCCTGTCCGGGTCGACGAGGCTTCCCTTGAGCAATTCCGCCGGCTTACCGTTATAACCGTTCTGAGCAACATGCAATACCTGCCCTTCCTCCTTCCCATCCTTCCCTTTATTCTCTCCGGTCTCCCTCTCCCTGTGGCATCCTTTCACTGGTTCGGGGCTTTTTGTTGTCTGACATCAGCAGTCGTTTTGAATGCCTATGTCAAAACCACGTTGGCCAAAGCGGGGCATCGTCTTAACTCCTTCCAGCGCTCCCTTCTTCATGCCCTCCCCTCGCTCATTTATGCAGCCCCGGGTGTTATTTGCTTTTTTGCGTGGAAGCAACACCAAGGTGGGAGGGGGGACGGGAAGCAGGGCGCGGTGTCCGCGTTCCCGGCTTGGGCGGTGCTCACGGCCATGCATTATCTGTACCTTTTTCTCACGTTTCGCGGAAAACCGGAAGTGACGGGAGAGAGATATTTGGGCGAAAAGTTAGAGTTGTGGAAAGGCGGTTGGTCTCTTTACTATTTTTTGGAAGGGATAGATCAATATTTTCAGGCGAGGTTTGTTTTTATGGACCCGAATCTGGATCTGAAGGGGAAACCGCATGTGTTGGCGTTTCACCCGCATGGAGTTCAGCCATTTACGACGTGTTGGATTCAACTTTCGCGGGCCTGGAGAGAGGGGGTGGGGAAAGGACAGAGGTTTTGTGTAATGACTGCGAGTGTCATGCACTATGTGCCTTTGATGCGCGATATTCTACAGTGGCTCGGGGGGCGGGAAGTGAGCAGGGAAGCCATTTCGTACGCACTGGGCCGTCGAGAGTCTGTGCTATTGGTCCCAGGCGGACAGCAAGAGATGATGGAGTCCCAATCTCAGATGGGCGAAATTCGGATCATCACGAAGCACGTCGGCTTTATTAGATTAGCGCTCCAAACAGGCGCACCGCTCGTGCCTGTGCTCTCATTTGGCGAAGTTGAAGTGATGGACTTTGTCCGGTACCCGCGTCTACAGCGTTTCTTTATCTCGCGCATTGGTATCCCGGTTCCCTTCTTTCCATACGGATTGTTTGGATTTCCCATCCCGAGGCCCGTGCCCGTGACGGTCGTATTTGGCCGCCCCATTCCAGTGGAGAAGGTTGAGCAGCCGACGCAGGAAGAGGTTCGAAAATTGTCGAAAAAGTACTTTGAAAGTATTCAGGAGGTGTTTGATAAAAATAAGACCGAGGCCCTAGGGCATGGGAATCATAGGCTGGTCCTGTTGTAAGGGAGCCGAGAAGGGAAAAGGTGAGAGAGAGGGAGGTGGATGAAGAGGAGGTTTTGGGGAGCACGGACTGACACAAAACAAAAATATAAGATAGACATACAGAAAGGCAACCCAATAATTGCATTTAATGACACCAGCAAGAGAAGGAGGAGGGAGAAAAGGAGGGAGGAAGGGAGGAGAGAGTGAGGATAGTACTAAATTGCCACCACTGAGGGTGCCAGCACCAGAGAATCAACAATAAAGCGACCATGCAGGTTGGCGATGTGTATGCACCCGAAATAGGATACCTCCCGCTTTCAGTTCCTCTTGTAAATCATTCTATTATTTTGACTTTAAATTAAATTTTTTAAATCGACGCCGCTTTAAATTCATACATTTCCTACGTGCAATGCGGGCTTGCACACAAGACACTCAATTTTTCTTCTCTTACGTCTCCAACTCCACCATCCCCTCATACTTACCTCTCCCGTCTCAATCTCCATCTCCTTCACCTCTCCCACCACCACCCGCGCCTCCTCCTCCTCTATCCCCCCTCATTTCTCTGGCTGCTCTCTCTACGTCTCCTGCGAGGATGATGGACCTTCGGGTGCCACTCGTTTGCTCGCTCACTTTCTTCACCATCATCGCCATCGCGAGCCTATTGGAAGGAGGAAAAGAGATAGGAGGGAAGGGAGGGAAAATGGAATGGATGGGGAGGTGTCCGACTGCGACGGACATCGTACGGATGGAAGGGGGAAAGAAGGGAGGGAAGGGGGGAATGGGAGGGCGCATATGAGGGGGAAACCAACCTAAACGCCCGAGCTTCGTCTCCTGCTGCGAGTGCTGCTTTGATCGCTTCCTCGTAAGCCGCCACTGTTTCCAAGGGCTGGGAGGAATAAAGGGAGGAGAAGGCGGCATCGGAAGCTGGAGGAGGGGGAGGAGGCAGTGCCACAGTGGCAGCAGCAGTAGCGGCAGCAGCAGGAGCTGCCGCAGATGAAGAGGGCGTGTCGGTGGGAGGGAGGGAGGAAGGAAGGGCATTGCCGAAAAGGGCTCGACGGGCAGAAATTTTATCCTGTTCTCTCACAAGTCTTTGATCGATCCAGTTCATTTCGAGGTACCTCCCTCTCTGCATGCGCCAGCCTATTGGGGGAAGGGTAGAGTCGATCCCTCCCTCCTTCCTTCCCTGCCCTCCTCTTTTGGCGCCTGCGCCTTGGTCGTCTTCTTCCTCGCCGCGGCGTCGACGTTTTCGACTACTTTCCTCCCCCCCTTCTGCCCGCCCTCCCCCCTTTCCTTCCTCCTCTTCCAGTTCCTCCAGCATGCCCACTGGGGGTGATTTCCAGCCATGGTCTTTCCCCTCCACCTTCTCTACAGCTGCAGCAGCAGCTGCACTTCCAACAGAACCAAGAAGGGCTGGAGCAGCAACAGGAGTCACCGCGCGCGCTACACACCTTGGACAGCACCACTCTCCATCCTCATCCCTCCCTTCCCTCCCTCCCCCCCTCCCTCCCGCATTCGGCGGTAAACAAAACCTGTGATAGTGTAAGCCACAGGGCTCCAAGCAAATCACCTCCTCTTCTTCCTCCTTCTCGTCCTCCCTTGCTTTCCGATCTTCCTCTTTCCTCCCGTTCTCGTTCTGCTGGTGACAATAAGGGAAGGAAGGAGGGAGGCAGGGCGGCCGGGCAGATCCAGTGCAAGTCAGCAGAGCGAGCGGCTCAAAGCGCCCTGCTGGTCTGGCACACACTGCGCACACCTCTTCTTCGCCCTCTCTTTCCATGGCATACTTCCTACGTTCCTCCTTCCCTTCGGTGGCTTCTTCTTCTAGCACTGTTCTTGCTGCTGTTGTTGCTGCTGCTGCTGTTGCAGCTGTAGGGATAGAGGGGTTCGGCGCCTCTGCCGAGTAAAAGACAGCAGCAGCAGCAGCAGCAGCAGCAAAAGGAGAGGCGACTGTCGGCATCCTAGTCTCTGACACTGTCGCTCCTGCTGCCCCTCCTGTCGTTCCTTCCGCTGGTACTGCTGCGCCTCCTTCTTCTGCTCCTCCCTCCCTCCCTCCCTCCCCACCACGATGCTGCCACACGGGTCGGTCTAAGAGGGAATGAGAGGGATAGTCTTGTAGGAAGGCAAGATCCGCTGGAAGGTGGGAGGGAGGAAAGGAGGGAAGGAGGGAGGGAGGGAAGGAGGAAAGGAGGGAAGGAGGGAGTTGAGGAGAGGGAATGGGGGAGGGAGGAGTGGAAGGTGGCAAAAGAGAGACAACACCGGAAGAGGCGACGAAAAACAAACTCACGTGTATTAAGGCACGTCTCACAGACGTAGTCTTCTTGATCAAACTCGTCCATCGAGAAATCGTAACCGTCGTGAATGCACCCGCCCGTCTGATGAAACCAGTCTTTGCAGCCCACGCACTGGACCATCGGGAGCTCCTCCTCCCCGTTGCAGTAGCACCATCGGTCGAAAAAATTGTGGTTGTATCGATTCAATGGATTCCAACTGGCCTTCCCTCCATCCCTCTCTATGTCCCCTCCTCCATCGCCGTCATTTGTGGAAAGGCGTATTACTGTTGCTGTCCCTCTTCCTCCACCACCTCCTCCTCCACCGGCGTCAGCAGTAGCTTCAGCAGTAGCACCAGCAGTAGCTCCAGCAGTAGCTCCAGCAGCAGCACCAGCAGAAGAGAACAACATGGACGAGGGAGACAGGAGAGAAGTGGCAGGGCACAAGGTACACGCTAGCCTGCCGCCCAACCTACCCGCATGGGCGAATCGATCATTCCCACAGTCACACCTAAAGGCCGCCTTTTCCCCTATATTCCGCACCCGGTGGCCAAGCACGCCGTGGCATTGCTCGGCGCATGACACGCACATTCCATGGACGTCTTCCTCCTTTCCTTCCTCCTCCTCCCTAACGCCCTCTTGTGGCGTTGACTGCGTAAACGGCAGACGACTCGTTCCCTCCTGCTGCTGCTGCTGCTGCTGCTGCTGTAGCCGTCGTTTTCTTGTGTTTTCCACGCACGTCTCACACACATACACCAGCTGTGTCACGTATCCTTTCCCATAACTACACTCCAATTCGCCCAAGCCCAACCTATCCGCTTCCCACGCCTGCCCCCCCCTTCTGCCTCCCTCTACCCCTCCCTCGTCTTCCATCCCATCCTCGTCGAAACCGTCCTCGTCCTCCTCCTCCTCCCCTTCCTCCCCCCCTCCATGCTCCTCCCTCCCCGCCTCCTCCGCTAACACGTCATCCAGGAACTCCGCCTCCTCTTCCTCCTCCTCTTCCACCTCCCCCACCCTCCTTCCTTTCCTCCCTCTTGAACACACCCACATCTCCATGTCGCTGCTGAACGCCACCTGTACCCAGGGTGCCGTTCGACTCATCACACACGACAGAAGCGGCTCTCCCCCTCCCCTCATTCCCTCCCTCCCTTCCTCCAAAAATCTCACACGTCTGTCCCCTCTCTTTCCACCCCAAGATGCCAACACTGGCACCACCCCTCCCTCTCTCCCTCCCTCCCCTCTTCCCATCTCAACATTTTCCTTGCTGCCACCCTCCCTCCCTCCCTCCCAGACACACACCCTCCCTTCGTCATTGCCCCTTAGTACGTATCTCCCATCTTCCGACCGTTGGCTCCTTTTCAAATTGTAACGGTTCATTCCTCCTCCTTCGTACACACGTGTCACCAACGCGGACGAAGACGAGGAGGAAGAAGCGAGGGAGGGAGGGGCCAAATCCCAGAGAGGCTGGGACAGGCGAGTGACAGCAGGGAGGTCTACATCATACAATCGGGAGCCCTCACATCCCACCAACAGCCCAGTATCATTCGAATGGAGCTGCAAGGATGCCACACCCTCGTCCTCTCTCCGCGCTTGGCCTGTGGTCAAACACCCCCCTCCCTCCCTTCCTCCCTCCAGCCCTCGTCGCAAATCCCATATTTTAATCGTGCCGTCCAATGCACTGCTGAACAAAAGCGGGGCCCCTCCCGCTCCTACGACAGCTATCAAATCCGTTATCCACCCGTCATGGTGATACTGTTGGCCCTCCTCCCCCCCTCTCCTTGCTGCTTCAATGCTGCCATTGCTGCTGCCATTGTTGCTGCTGCTGCTGCTGCTAAAGCTGCCGCTCCCACGGCCGCCAACAACCAGCCCTCCACTGCTTCTTCGGTCCCACAGCCCGATGGTCTTCCCGAAGCCCACCGCTATATTTCCATACTCGTCGATTGGGGTCAATGCGAGGGGGGGAGGGAGTGAGGGAGGGAGGGTGAGGGCTGACAGGACCTGACGTTCACCCGTGTGGAATACCTTAACCGTGCCGTCTTCGGACGCTGAGTAGAGCTCGTGAGAACGATGGGGGAGGGATGACCACTTTAAAGTGGTAGTGGAAAGGGAATGGAGGGAAGAGAAGGTGAGGAGTTTGGAGGGACGCGCGCCTGTGAGGGGGTGTCGCCAGAGGGACAGGGAGGAGGAGAGGGAGGAGAGGATGGCGAGGAGGGGTTCTTCTCCTGGTCGGGTATAGTTGTAGTCCATGCGTCCGGCGTGCTTGTGCGAGAAATAATTGAGACGTAGGTAAGAGAGGGGGTCGTCGTAGGCATGGGAGAGGGAGAGGCGGTGGTGGAGGAGGGGGAAGGGAAGGAAGGAGGAGGAGGAGGAGGGGAGGGAAGGAGGGAAGGAGAGGGAGGGCTGGCCGACGTATTGTCGTTGGAAGGCAGCGCGAGTTAGATGATCGTGTGGCAAGGGTTGGTTTCCACGGACGAGTTGATGGTGATAACGGTGGTTGATAGAAGAAGATTTAGGGGTTGGCATGGAGGAGGACGACGACGTGGAATGCGGGCCATGGTCGTCTTGGAAAGACGTAGAGAGTGGTGAAAATGATGAGGCGGCGGGCGGTGGTCCTTCATCACCTCCGGCCATGACTGCTGGGGGTGCAAATATGGGTGCCGTTGGCTCTTGTGGGGGAGTGTATTGGGTTTGGATTGGGAAGAATATGAGGGGCTCGACGCGGACAGAAGAAAGAAGCTCAGCAAGGCTTGGCGATAGACGCGAAGCGGCTTATTGAAGAGCAAGAGACGAAAGCCAGAAAATAGGGGTACAAGTGCGGTGGACAAGTCCATCCGCCAGTAGGCTAAGTAGACCTACTGCATGCTTAGACAACTTTGTGGTGGCTTGCCTTGTCGCGCGCCGGCATATTGATTTTTCCATCAGCTTCCGAAGAGTCTTCGCCAATTTAGTTGCGAAAATACCCCCCACTTTTCTACCTCTTCATTGCTTTACTCTGGAAGTGACCCCCGAAATACTTGACGCAGTTGAGACAAATCTGCAAGAACAATAGCCTGGCCATCAATTGTGTGGTTGGTCCTTTGAGAACTTTTCCCTCCTTCTTTTCCTTTTCTTCCAAACCATGATGCTTGCTTGCATCTATTTCTGAAATACATGACGCAGTTGAGACAAATCTGCAAGAACAACAGTCTGGCCATCAATTGTGTGATTGGTCCTTTAAGTACTTTATCTTCCTTCTTTCCCTTTTCTTCCAAGCCATGCTGCTATCTTGCATCTATTTCTGTAACTATGTTTTATCTATCATGTCTCATTGAAAAACTCCCCCTGCGAGCCTCCATGCTCCCAAGCGCTCTATTTGCTTTCTTTTCTCCCTTCTGACATCTCTGCCTCCTTCCCCTCCTTCCTATAATCAATCAAAATCGCCAGCGTCTCGGTTGGCTGTGTGTCCAAAATATGGAAGGCTTCTCCCACCTTCTGCGGTGCCACGACCCGCGTTGTCAGCACGCGGGAGGGCTTCAACTCCTTGACGAGTCTCCAAGCCGTCCCAAATCTCCTCTTTTTCGTCCACTTATCAAGCAACTCAGTGCTAATCCTACTAACCTGCGACAAACACAACTTCAAATGGGAGCGATGGAACCCCAAACCTAACCGAAGCTTAGCCGGATTACTGGCCGCATGGTTCCCGTACCAAGACCCTACGACTACCTTCCCTCCATACCTCGTGTGGTCAATCGCCGTTTGCAACCCCGCAGCCACACCTGACACCTCAATGCTCGTGTCCGCCTTCTCCATCTCCTCCTCCTCTTCCTCCACCTCCCCCTCGACCACCTTCCTCTCTCCTTCCTTCCCTAACTCGGCAGGAGCGACCGTTACACTTGCCCCCACCTTTTTTGCCAACGCTCTTCTATACTCTAACGGATCAACGGCTCGGAGATTACCCCAAAATGGAACTTTACCGAGAATGGAGAGGACCAACAGACCAATCAAGCCCGCGCCGATCACATTAATGGTTTCGCCTATGACTGGCCTGGCGTCTTGGACGAGTGACAGGGCCGTTTCGATAGAGGGGAGGTAGACCGCGTCTTCGGGCGCGATGCCGGGAGGCACGACCATCACGGCCGACTCATCCACGATCACCCGGCTCGCATGGGCGGCAAATACAAACACCAGGGGTCCACGTCCCTCCGGCCCTTCCACCCTTCCTTCCAGGCCCAACAGTTTCCGTTTCTCTTTCACGCCCTTTCCACATCTCTTCACTCTCCCCACAAGCGAATACCCGTACCTCAAGGGATACGCCATCTTCTCCCCTTTCATTCCTTTGATACTCACATCCATTTCCTCCCCTTCCTCCCCCTCGTCCTCGCCGACACCCCCGGGGAAATCCCCCCGATAGACTTTGAGCTCCGTGCCACTGCTTATCAAAGAACAGATCGACTCCACCTCCACCTCCGTAGCATCCAACGCCCCTTCCTCCTTCCATCCCTCCTCTCGACACACCACCTCCCGCGGGCCAACGAACTCCACATACACATTCGTCAACGTCTCCTCGTCCTCCTTCCTCCCCTCCCTGCCTCCCCCCTTGCTCAACCTAAACAGAAGATCAACATTCCCCACCTCAATGACAGGCCTTCTCTCCATCACTCTCCTCCTCCACGCCCCCACATCCCACCCCACCTTCCCTCCTCCGGAGGAAGAGGAGGAAGGGAGGGACGACGAGGATAAGAGGCCGAGCCCAAAGAAGTAGACCAGACACTCCCACAGGTACGAATCTCTCTCTCTCTCCACCCTCCAGGGCGACGCCCCCTGCGACAGCAACACAGCTCCGTGTCTTTCCATGGCATCAATCAATAAAGAGGGACTTAAATTATGCCCTTGGGTCTCCACTAAAGACGTGTGGTACGCCTCCATCGCTTCCACATCCGAAGGGAGAGAGGAAGGGAGGGAGGAAGGGTGGGAGGAAGGGAGGTCCTGCGCAGGCGCTCCTGGGGTCAGAGCAGTTTGTCCCGCAAACGTAATCGGTAGGTAAACAAGTGGGTCCACGCCCTCCCTCCCTCCCTCACTCCCTCCCTCCCTCCCTCCCCCTCCCGCACACGCCCTCAAGAGACGAGAGACAAATTCTCGAGGTCGGTACAAATCAGCCAGACAACACCCGACGACTAAATGAGGTCGCTGCCATCCCACTTCTCTTCCTCCCCCTTCCCCCTGCTCCTCCTTGACGGAAGCCCCAAAGTCTTCCACTCGAAGGCGGACTCGCACAGCGGGTAACCTCTCTCCCTCCTTCCCTCCCTCCCTCGCCCCTCTTACCAACACCACTTGGCCCCCATGTCCCCATCCTCGTCCTCCCTCCGACACATGCCTCTTGAAGGTTTCAGACCCTCCCTTTTCTCCTCCACCTTCTCCTCCTCCTCCCTCCCTCACCTCAAACCCCTCCTCCTTGACCAGCTTGCGTCTCACCGCCTCAAACACCCGAGGATTCAATTCGCACGCTTTGTAGTCCACTGCAACAAAGCCTGCATTTCCCGCCATTTTTAAGACAGGCCCTAGCATGGATAACAGCCCTGCCCCCAGGTCAAGCACACGCAAGGCAGGAAGCGTAGGACGGGGGGAGGGATGGGGAGAGGGAGGGGGGGAGGGAGGGGGCATGTTCTGAAAGTTTTGGAAGGACCCGGAGTCGTCAAGAGAAGGGGAGGTAGGGGGGGAGGAAGGGGCTGCAGTAGTGAGGGAGAGGCGCAAGGCGGTCAGTTCTGCTTCCAAGCGAGCGAGGGTAGGACGGTGAAGGGAACGCCTATCCACATCATTTTTGGCGCGAAGATAATAAATGTCGTCAAAGTTCCACGTAGGGTCGATGGCCCCTATTGCTGCTGCCAGAGCTCTGTCGAACGCATACCCTCCTTCCTTCCGTCCCTCATGGTCGTTGTTGACCAGGATGCCGCGGATGCCGAGGGAGGTGGCGGCTCGGAGATTATGCACACTGTCGTCAAGCAGGACAAGTCGCGGGGGGGGAGGGAGGGAGGAAGGGGTGGAGGCAGAGTCTGGTGGGCTGGCGGGAGGGTATTTTTCCAAGAGTGATGCCCAATAGACAGGGTTGCTTTTCGTTGGAAAATCAGGCAGAGAGTCGGGGGTCAGAATCCCTGCCCAGGGGAAGGAGGCCAAGCCGAGGTGGGCCAGCGTGGCAAGAACGTGAGGGAGGGGCGAGTTGGAAGTGATGTAGATAGGGCCACGGTGGGCGTGCAAGAGCTGGGAAAGGGGGTGGGGTTGGTGTTGGTACCCTGAAGTGTCTCCTCCAGAAGGGGAAGCCGACGGAGGAGGAGGGAGGAGTTGGTGGAGGGGAAGGTCTTTGTAAACGTTGTGGTAGAAGGCAGCAAGGTCGTCATTGGATAATGCTCGAGTTGTTCGCAGGCCTTCGATGGTGGAGCCGTATTGGATGTGGAGGGCATCGCAGTCCGAGGGAGACAGGTTGTAGATTCTTTGGCAGTAGGTGTGGATGTTGGTGACTATGGCGCGTTCCAGGCCCGTGGCAAGGGGGGAGTAAAGGGTGCCGTCCACGTCGAGAAGGAGGACGGGTGGGGGTACCGCTGATCCTGCAGTCTTCCGTGGCGGTTGTGGTGGTGATTGTGGTCTTGGTGGAGGAAGAGGAGATGGAGGAGAGGAAGAGGGAGCGGAGGTGGCGATGGAAGAGGCACAAGGCAGGAATGCGAGGAGCAGGGCGCAGGCGCTCAAGAGGATGATGACTGGAAGATAGCTTTGACGCACTCGCATGCTGGGAGGCTAATGGACCAGATCCTGGGAAATCAGTATACCCTGTAGGTTGTGAACGAGGTGCTGGTGCTAATTAGGAGCCTGTAATGTGTGTGGACGGAGGGCAATGGAGAGGTCCAAACCCGCCGTCCGCTCCCGCCCGTGCCCGTGTGATCGCTCACGAATCCTATTCGCTTGGCGAGGCGTAGTCACACGGCCGCTTTTCTTTGTCGCGCCGTAGCGCAGGTCTACCAGGACGGACCGGCAGATCTGGCATCTGGACAGAGGCAGCAGAGGCAGTCCCTATCCTAGCGTCGAAGCGAAGCACTGCCTTTTACCTCTCACCCGTCTCACCGTCCACACCGCGTCCACTAAACGATGACTCCGCACAGGGCCTTTCCACATACATCTCAAGACACTACCGTAACAAAAGATGGGTTTCGAAAAAGAAGTTCTGCAGGAAGGCACCGGCCCCGCCCCTACCAAAGGTACGAAGGAGCTACGAAAGCTGATATTCTAATGCGGTCTTTGCTGTGTGCGTGCGAGTTAGGAATGACGGCGCGTCGGAATGATGTGCGAGATAATATCTGTTTCTATGTGTCATTCGATTGATCTATAGACTAACCAGTTGTGCTTGTACTCCGCAAACTTTCCGCTGTCTCAGTCCTTCCTCTCTTCTTCCCTTTCCTCCCTGCTTTCCTCCCTCACTTTCATCAGGTTCGACCGTGACGGTCCACTGCGAAGGCCTCGGAAAGAATGGAGACTTGAACGTGCCGTTTTGGAGCACCAAGGGTATGTACGTGTGCGGTGGAAATCGACGAGGGGGGAAGGGGATAAAAGAATCTGAAAGGGGAGCAAGGGGAAGAGAGGAGGAAAGAAGAAGGAACAGAAGTGGCGTCACTTGTCAACTTTCTTGGGTGAAACACAAACACATTCACACACACACATTCACACACACACGTACAGACCCGGGACAGACGCCCTTTACTTTCAAGATCGGCATGGGGGGGGTAAGTGATACTTCTCGCCCTTGGTTTGTTCTTGCCTCGTTCTGCGTACTTTTCTCGATTTATCTCATCCATAGTTTCAATTTCCTCTTCTCTACCACTGTGTACCTTTCCAATGTACTCTCGCGCCCCATGTCTCATATTTTTCTCATTCACGCTTCTTCTGTCTTCTCTCCCTCTATCCGTTCCTCCTTTTCATAGGTGATCAAGGCATGGGATGAAGGTGTGATGACGATGAAGGTGGGAGAAAAATCCATCATCAAGGCCTCTCCCGATTACGCCTATGGCGCTGGAGGCTTCGCTGCCTGGGGTACGTGCATCATCTTCTTCCTGACGTGTTTTCCATGCCCACCTCTCAAGTCGCTTATTTCTCCCTCCCTCACTACGTCCTTTCCTCCCTCCCTGCTTATTTCACACCAACAGGCATTCTGCCTAATTCCCCCTTGAACTTCGTGATCGAGGTTCTATCCGTCAACTAAACTATGGCGCGAAAATGAGTGCAAAGGAGGCACGAAAAGAGTAAAAAATTCAAACATTTTTAATTTTTCAAATATTGGCAACTGCCGAAGCTGAGTTGCTCCCTCAAGGCGCTGGTCCTGGCTTCCCAAATCAAGAATCAAAAATAAAAAAACAGACGAGAGGAGGAAAAGAAAGTGGAGGGAGTACGGTTTTAAGAAGAGTTAAGGTACGGAAGATAAAAATGTTTTGAGTGTTCTTGTAAGGCTGCGCTTCTTGCAAAATGAGGTCTGTTGTAATGGTTGTGGTGAGACGAGAAAGCTCATGAAATAATGTGGGTTTGTGCCGACAGCTTTTTGATAGCAAGCCTTTCCCTCGCACCAACATCTATCGAAAGGGGAAGAACACGAGAGGAGAATAATATTTTAGAACGAGGAAAAAAGAAGCCAAGACAGAGAATGTGCGGCAACAAATGCTTGAGTAACTTGAGTGGCTGGGGGGCTGCTAGCGCTTGCTCGTCCGATCTTTCTTTGATTTATTTTCAAGAAATGTCTCCCTTTTTCCCCATCGCTTCTTCTCCTCCCTTCCTCTTCTTCCGTACACCTTCAGATTTCCTGTGTAGCTTTCAGGGTTCATTTTTTTTTGTCGTTTTCCCTCGGCCTTCGTTTTCTCGTTTTCTCGTTTTCCTCCTCGCATTTGTCACCTCCCTCCTTCACATGTAAGACCGAACTTGTGCGACCACTGCCCTTCGTACAAGTGTCGCCTGCTGCCTCCGCTGCGGCTACTCCTGCTGCCGATGGTGATGATAATGATGATGATGGAGATGCTTTTCGTATTGCTGCTGATCTGCTGATATTAATGGTGTAAATTGTGCCTTCCGTCAACCTTTCCATCCTTCTCGACTACTTTCCTCTTTCCTCTCTACTATCATCTTTTCCTCCGCTTTCTTCCCTACATCATCTTCTCTCCTTTTCCCTTCTCTAACACCTCCTTCGTTCTTCTTCCATCAGCCACACATGAACTCAACACACAGGGAGAACATCCGCAAATTCCTTTGTCACATTACACGCGTATGTCGTTATAAATTCAAATATGGGTACATTTTTCTTTCCTTTCCATTTCCGCTTCTGCTGCTCTTTCTGTCCCTGCATCTCTTCCTCTTCCTCCTCCACCACATCCTTCTTCTACTCCATCTCACTTTTTCTTGCCCACTCCCCCCACTACCTTCTTCGCTGCCTCCTTCGGCGCTCCAACGGCAGGCAAACCTGCAAACGCTCCGCCCGTAAACGCAGCAGCAAGCTCCTTCTGCTTCTCCCTCCCTTCTGCCTCCTTCTCCTCCCACGTCGGTAATTGCTGTTCGAGCGCCTTGAGAAGCTGCGTGGCTGTACTAAGTACTTTTTGGCGGATTGCCGGCCCTTGTGACAGGAGAGCGGTCGTCTCGTCCATGACAGGAGAAGGGAAAGGACGTTGCTGCGGCTGCTGCAGGGAGGAAGAAGAGGATTTTCTTTTCCCTTTCGTCGTTAAAGCTGTTGCGGCGGCAGCGGCGACGGCTGCGGAGGCGGTCATGGCTGCATCTTCCCGAGCTTCCTCCTCTTTCCTCGCAGCCATCACCTTATTCTTGATCCCTCCCTCCCCCCCCTCATCCGCCATGATCTCCCTCTCCATACCTTCCCACTTGGCGAGGTCTTTTCTCAGCCTCCCCACTTCCTCTTCCAACCCTTCGCATATCCTCCCTTCCTCCTCCCGCTGCTGTTTCAGCTTTTTCAGCATCTCCACCTCCTCCTTCTCTTCCTTCGCATCGCGGGCTAGGGCTGTGCCAAGTCGTTTCTCCACAATTTTTGCGTATTTTCCCATTTCTTGGGATAAATGGTTGTATTTGGTGGACAGCAAAATCCGTTCGACTTGCAAAGTGTCTGTTTCCATGACTCGAGTCGCGAGATAAAGCAGCTTGTCGGCGTCGCTGATGTCGGGAGAGAGTAGTGTCCGATCGGAGGGGGGAATGGCTTCGGAGTAATTGAGGCGGGGATATCGGACTGAGGTGGTGGTGGAGGAAGAAGATTGTGATGGTGGTGGGTGGGAGGACTCCTGAGTCTTAGCACGTTTGTGGCCTTTCTTCTTCTCGTCCTCTGCTGCTGCTGCTGTTGCTGCTCCTCCTCCATGTCCATTCCGCCGTTGATTCTCCTTGTCTCCTCCCCTAGCTCCCGCTCCTGCTAATGGTGCTGCTCCATCCTTCCCTACTCCACCCTTGCCCATAGCCTGCTGCTTTCGCTTTGCTGCTGCTGCTCCAGCGGAGGAAAAAGACTTGCCCGCCGCCACGGGTGTCGTCACGGTGGTGTGGGCCACGTCCTGGTGGAGGGGAGGGTGGGGAGGGAGGGTGAAGTGAGGGCGGGCATGTGAGAAAGCAGCCGGTAACGAGAGTGACCATGCATCCAAAAACTACAACCATCCCATTCAGCAGCAATATCACCACTCATTTCGCCGTGGTATGAAGGACAGGTGATAGACTGATCGTTTATGAAGTGACATGGCCGGCTGATGATGATGATGAGGCGGCGGCCTTACTCACGACCTACAAACAACACTCACCGCATAATCAATCGTGGCGCTACCCCCACCCGCCACACTACTCTTGCCGTTCCGCATCGTTCGCTGGTCGCGGGTGTGCGCAAGGTTGTCGTGTTGCGACTTGTTTATGGGCGACGTCCAACAGGGAGCTCTCCTTAGCACTGGGCCAAGGCAAGGTCCTGTAACGCAATTGGGTATGAAGGATGGGAAAGAAAAGTGAAAAGGACTGACAGCACGTAAGAAACCAATGTCCGCGCATGTACTCACAGTAAGCGTGGTGCTTACTCGGTGGCTTTCAAGCACTTAGGTTTTGCGCCCGATGGTGGTTTTCTGCGGGCGGCGGGTTGCTCACTTTCGATGCTGCTGTGTTTCTCCGCCTAGCTTCTAGGTCCTCAAGGGGACCTCTTCTCGCATCCCACACACTCCATGTCTACATACTGTACACAGGAACACCGACGACGCCTGCACTGCGATTGAGTCCAGTCATCGCGGAAGAAACGAGGAAGGAACGCGGCAACGGGCAGCGACGAGCAATCATCATGGCCCCTTCCCCACCGCCGGCCTGGCGAGTAATTCACACAGGGAGCAAAGGGCGATGCCTCGTCGCCTCTCGTGCCTTGCATTCTGGTACCGATGTGCTTGCCTGCTATGCAGACGCCTGGTCTTTGTTTGAAAAGCAACGCGGCTCTCGGTGTGCCTACTGCTTACGAATGCCCGAGTGCGAGAAGGCCCTGCTTGTGTGCAACACCTGTGAGGCCTTTGCCTACTGTTCCCGCCACTGCCAAGAACAAGACTTATCAGAACACGAGTCTGAATGTGCTAGCATTGCCCATCTGGACAGGGTTCCACCCCCTACAATGCTCATGACAGCGCGGCTGGTCCGCCGTGTGGGCGTCGAAGCCCTCACACGTCAAGACCCCGACAAGCGCTCCCTCTTCAGAGCCCTCGGGCAGCTCGTCCACCACACAGACAAGGCCTCGCCCGTCCGTCAAAAGCAATTTTTGTTTGCCGCTAACCAGATCTGTGGACTATTGGTTCTCCCTCCCGCCCCCGCAGACATGGCCACCATCGTCGCGAAGCTAGGTGGGCCTCGCTTTGTGGCCCGTTTACTCGCTCAAATTGGGTGCAACGCATTCACCATCACCGACGGGGACGCTGAAGTCCTGGGTGTCGGTCTCTTTCTTGGCGCGGTGTCCGCAAACCACTCTTGTGACCCCAATTGCCATCAGATATTCGAGGGTCCCAACATCCGACTAAGGGCCTTGCGCCCCATTGCGCCAGGGGAGGAATTGACGATTGGCTACATTGACATCAGCAACACTCGTAAACTCCGGCAAGAGGCATTGCTGGAGGGATATGGCTTTGAATGCGCCTGTTCGCGTTGTTCTTCTTTGGAAGAACAGTGGCGGGAGACGCAGGTCGTGGGTTGGGCGTGTCCGCGGCGAGGGTGTCTTGGGGCTTGCGTGGAGGAACCGCAGGGCGCTGCGTTGTTCCGTGCATGGCGTGCGACTAGAGATGGTATAGTTGAGTGCAACGAATCACGGGCACGCGTATGTACCGCTTGTGGGGCACGCTTGGAAGTGAATGAAGTACATAAACGGCAGGCAGACTTGGAGAAGGCGGAGCACCATAGACAGGAGTTTGACAGACTCCTGGCGCATCGAGGCAGTCAAAAGGCCGATGCCCTGCGAGATGCACTCAAAGAAGCTGACAAGATCTGTGACGTTTATGCCCGGTGCTTGATTCCGCACATCTCCCTCCGTAGGTACGAGTTCATGACGCGCCTCGTCGAAGAGTGCATCCAGTTGCAGGAGTTCGGCTTGATGATCAAGTACGGCGTGTTGAGCTCAGCAGGCCTGGAGGCCATCAGCCCACGCCATTCACCGGCCTCCGCATATCTGTATGCAAATTTGGGAAAGGCCTTGTTGTATATCCACGAACCAGCACAGGCATTAACCTACCTATGCAAGGCGATGCAGAAGTTGGAGGCGTCGCACGGGCAAGATCACCAATACATGCGTGAGGTCGGAAGGTTGCTGATGGATGCGCAAAACACAACTGGAAGAAAGAAGTAGAGCGGAGGACATGTCAAATAGATGAATGCGAGCCGTGAGCTTTGAAGGACGCAAAGATGTCTGTAACATGCCGGCACAAAGGACGGGGGACATTGGTAGAAATGCAGGAATTAGAATTTAACAACGAACAGTGAAGTAAGTTTTCAAAGTGACTGAAAATGGGATTAGCATGAGCATAAGTACATAAGCAGCGATGTGAAATAAAAGTAAATGCTGTAAAAGTAACAACGAACAGGATGGGGGACGGATGAGGAGGAGGTTAATTTTTGTGGCTCCACAAAAAGATAAAGTTGAAAAATCATTCACTCTTTGCAGTGCCGACGCTCCATACAGTACCGTGCTGTCCAGTGTCAGGCAATTTGTCTTCACAACGCCTTGGATCACGAATTGATCTTATCTTGTACCCCGGTGTAATAAATAAGACAGGCGCATGGGCCAGCTCGGGTTCGCATGGCACTCCGTGCTCGCCGAGAACGCCAGAGAATTCCTTCTTCCATGCCATCCCCTCATACCCGTTTCCCCTCCGCGCCCAGTGCTACAAAGCTGTAGTTTCCGTGGTCGTTGTCGTCGATAGACTGGTGCTAACGTTGTTGGCGTTCCTGCCTCTCCACTCACCCCCTACCCTTGCCTCTCCTCCCTTCCTCCTTCATATAGTCACAGGCTCAAAGAACTTCTCCTCGCCCTGTCAACCAGCCCTCCCCTCCCCTCTCATCTACCACCAATCAGTCAGCCATGTTCCTAACCCGCAGCGAATACGACCGAGGGGTCAACACCTTCTCTCCCGAAGGCCGGTTGTTCCAAGTTGAGTACGCTATTGAGGCCATCAAGCTAGGCTCTACAGCCGTGGGGGTCTGCACCAAACATGGCGTCATCCTCGCTGTGGAAAAGCGCATTTCCTCGCCCCTGCTGGAACCGACGAGCGTGGAGAAGATCATGGAGGTTGATTCCCATATTGGTGCTGCCATGTCGGGCTTGATGCCTGATGCCAGAACGTTGGTGGATCATGCTCGGGTAGAGGCGCAGAATCATCGATTTAGGTACCGTGAAGGGAGAAAAGGGTGTGGAGGAGAGAAAACGTGCGCAAGGACTTGATGCGGGAAAGTCTCGTTGACGATGACGATGTTGAAATATGCCACTGGTTGAGGTGGTTGGTTTTCGGTCGCTCGCGCTCCCCTTTGACCCGATCTCTCCCTCCCTTCCTCCCTCCCTCCTCCCGCCTCTCCCGATAGTTACAACGAGCCTATCCGGGTGGAGGCCCTGACACAAGGCATATGTGACCTGGCCCTCAACTTCGCCGAAGATGGAGAAGAGAAGAAGATGAGCCGTCCCTTCGGTGTGGCGCTCTTGCTGGCTGGGTATGATGACAAGGGGCCCCAACTGTTTTTTTCGGACCCCTCCGGAACGTTTACTCAGTTCAAGGCCAAGGTATGCCTTTCTCGCCATCCCCCCTTCCTTCCCTCCTTCCCTCATCCATTTTTCCTGCCTTTGATACGTGTGAAATTTCATCCTCCCTCTACCCCTTCCTCCGTAGGCGATTGGTTCGGGTTCGGAAGGCGCGCAAACGAATCTGCAAGAGAGCTACAGTGACTCCTTCACGCTAGAGGAGGCGGAAAATCTGGCCTTGTCGACATTGAAGCAAGTGATGGAGGAGAAGATTAGCGCCGACTACGTGGAGGTGGCGAGTGTAACGAAGGAGGGATTCAAGAGCTACGGGAAGGACGCACTGGACGCCATTCTGGCTAGGATCTAGGAGGGATGGAGGGAAGGTCGGGAGGAGGCGGTGGTGGAGAGGTAGTGGGAAGAATCATGAAGCGGGTTAAAGAAGAAAAAGATGACGAAGGGCTTCGGTGTCTGTCTTGCTTTTTGATGGAATGCATTTCTGTGCGGAAGGAGTGAGGGGAGGGGAAAGGAGTCAAGTGCGTCGTTTGTTTTCGTCGAGGTTTTCGAATAATGTGGTGTGGTGTATGTGGTAAGTCTTCAAAATAGTGTCTTCGCGTCATTTCGTCTCGCCTCCTTTGTGGCGGTTGGTGAAGGGGAAGTACATTGAATTGTTTTTTCTCGCCTCGTGGGACAGTAGGGCCTCAATTAGATGGGCCTGTGAAACTGTTTATCCCCTTGCTCAAATTTAGGGTGTCTTTCTTCTTTTTCTCCCATCTTTTTACATCCTCTTTCCATCCCTTAAAAAGAGAGGGAGCGAGGAATCGTCAGTGGCTGGATGCTTTTTTAAAGATTTTCTTCCTTTTACCCTTCAGTCTTGTCATCACTCAATAGATTATTTATTGCCGTTGTTTTTCTTCGATGCCAAATCTTCCTCGCTCTTTCGAATTTTGCAAGGAATTCATGGGAAGGAAGGTCATCCCTCCCTCCCTCCCTCCCTCTTCCTCGCTCTCCAGTCCTTTGCCCTCTCTCCCTCACCCACTTTTTCTCTCTTGCAAACATTTTTTTGTTTCTCTTCTTGCATAGGATATATTTCTGCGTCTTGTCCCTTTTTAAATTTAATCTGCCTTGATGATACGTCCATGCTATCCCGGTCCTTTTTTTGCTTTTACCATTGTGCGTCTTATTCTGTGGAGGCCGCGATTGCTCGCACGGCTGCTTGCAAGTAGTGCTTGCTGCGGGTAGCAGTAGCTACACTAGACCTTGCATCTTCTCTCCCTTCTTTTATCTTGCTCTCTCTGCTCTTTGCCTACGATCATCTTTTTATCATTCTCAATTTAGCATGTACTTTCGTCCGACAAATGTTCGAAATTCTCTTTCCCCCTCTCCTGCCTCTTCCTCGTGCAGCGACTGCGTCTGCTGCTGGTAATGTGCTCTTCTTGTCAGGGTTGATGTGAATGTTATAAATAAATTTTGATAAACCATAATTTTCGTTCCTCTCCTTTCCCACCCACCCATTCCCCTCGTGTCTTCGCTTTACACTGACGTACTATTTCAGTTCAGATCTATCCCTCATCCTCTCTTTCCTGCATGACATCAGTTAAAAATGGCGGGGGAGGGAGAGAGGAGGAGGGGGAAATCTGCTCAATACCTTCCCCCTTCTCCCTCTTCCATTTCCTCCTCCTCTTCCTCCACTACCTTCGCATCTCCACAGCAAGACCACCAGCTCACCCACCCTCCGCCCAACACGTCAAACACCGCCCGCTTCCCCCCTCCCTCCCCCCCCCCCGCCACACCGCCACACCCTGCCCCCCCTCCCT
>Ga0160420_100243_pt1 | contig 29136 bp, 33 predicted proteins | sample CelAP2metagpilot_FD_108197 | JGI IMG/M metagenome (GOLD analysis project Ga0160420, IMG submission 108197) | Phycosphere-associated microbial communities from algal ponds in Kailua-Kona, Hawaii, USA - Cellana AP2-5-5 metagenome pilot | ecosystem: Engineered > Artificial ecosystem > Aquaculture >... | reverse complement strand
TTCCTCTCCCCCTGCCTTGTCTTCTCGTCTTCTTCCTCCCCCCCCTCTCCTTCCTCTCCTCCCCCCCCCCCTCCCCCGCCTCCTCCTCCCCCCCCTCCTCCTCTCTGTCCTCCTCCTCCTCTCTGTCCTCCTCCTTCTCACCTTCCACTTTTATCCCGCCCTCCCCTTCCTCCTTCCTTCCCTCCTCCTCTCCCTCACTATCAGCCTCAAAACTAATCGGCGTCGCTGACCGAGACCATCCCTCCTTCCCGCCCTCCCTCCCTTCCTTCCTCGCCGCCAGCTCCGCCGCCACCGTCGAAACCAAAGCCAAGGGCCCACCAACAGAGGGAAGGAGGGAAGGAGGGAAGGCAGGGGTAGGCGTCAACCCGTATTTCTCGTGCAATACAGCCAAGGTTTCACCGACTGCTGCCTCCGAACCCGGAGCCAGCACAGTTCCCAGATGACACAAGCTTTCCAATTCACCCGCCGTCGGTGGGATGACATTCCCGACCTTCCCCCCTCCCTCCCCTTCCAAGAGCTGTCTGGCCGTCCTTCTCCATTTCTCGGCCAGGGCCACCCACCTCTTCATCCCAAGGTACACCTGTAGCGACCCTACCACTTCCCTCCCGCGAAAGCCCTTCACCTCCACCTCCACCCCCACCCCCCTCCCATCCTCCCTCCCTCCCTCCCTCAACTCTTGCGCCCACACCGGCCAGCTTTCCTTATTCAGATCCACCCATTCACTCAACATAAACACCTTCCCGCCCTCCTCCCCCTCCTCCCTGTCCACCACCCGCACCTCGTACTCCTCCTCCATCAAACCCTGCCTCCACCCCTCCTCCATACCCCCAGGGCCCAGCAAGCCTTCAATCCGGGGAGACCCTACCAACCGCTCCAGCTCCTCCGCCGACAACCCCATCGCCCGGGGCGCTTCTACCCCACCCTCCTTCCCAGCCTCCCCCCGGGCCCGTCGCACGTGATCGAGGGCATTCCGAGCCCAATCCCCGACCCGCCATAGCCACTCCAGCGCCGTCTTCCCTGGTATCTCCACCGGGGCCACCTCCTGCTCCTCCCACAGGGAGTAGCTCCTATTCACAAAATCCAGCATTTCTCGCTTTCCCAACACCGCCATGGCAGCGCCGGCCACGGCCTTGCCCCCGACTTCTCCACGACAGGAGGAAGGCGGGAGGGAGGGAAGGAGGGGGTCTTTCCACTCACTCACCTTTAGAATTTGAGTGTCCCCTGGCGCTGTTCTATCCCAAATCTTCCTTCCTTGCTCCCTCCATACCGCAGCTTGCTGCTTCAGGTCGATCAGATTCTGTCGTCCCGGCACTTCAACCAAAGCAAAGGCATCCCCCCCTCCCTCCCCCTCGTCCTCCATCAGCTCCTCAACCAGCGACCAAGGCATTTTTTGAACGGTCTTGCGCCTGGTTGTGTTTTTAATGTTCGCCAGAGGGCCCGCACGTTGACACCATGACTGGAAGGAGGAATAAAGCGTCTCGACGGTGGAGAGGAGAATAGAGAGGGAAGAGGAGGAGGAGGGGGAGGAGGAGAGGAAGGTACGGCGGGCGATTCGGAGGAGGGCGGGGCCTTTGAGGGCGAGCTTCTCGAGCTTGCTGGGATTAATGAAGATAGGGGTTGTAGAAGAGGAGGAGAACGAGGAAGAGGAGGAGGAAGAGGAGGAGGAAGAGGGACAGGACAAGGAGGGGGAAAGAGAGTCTCTTTCTGCTCCTCCTTCTTTTCCTGCAGATGCTGCTGCCGCCTGTTGTCGACGACGATGCAGTGCCTTCCGGGCTTGCCATACTCCAGCAGAATCCTTGGCCCATTTGAGGAGGTTTAAGGCCTTGTGCCGCCGGTCTGCGCTGGAAACGTGGTTATCCCCCCATCCGGCTTTCGCAGCCTCCTCCAACAGGTCCACCTGCTCGGCCACCGTCAGCAACGCGCCTCTTTCCCCCCCCTTCCCTCCCTCCCCCCCCTCGTCCTTTTCCAATAGGCGGCTCAAGTGCGGGATGCGAGGGCCTTTCCCCTTCTTCTTTCTCTCCGCAAAGGCGTCCTGAGCAGGCAGGTCAAGCAACGCCCGAGCCTCGGCCACTGTCACATCGCCCCGCAACACCCGATCAAGCGCCAAATCCTTCTCTTCCTCCTCTTCGCTTTCTTCTTCCTCAATCTCCGTCTTGTTTTTTCTCGTTTTCTTTTCCTCGAGCGCAGCCGCGACGGTGGCAGGGGAAGCTGTCAACCGCACACAATGAGCTGCACTCCGGTGCTGCCGCCTTGGGGACGAGTAAGAGATAGCAGTGAGCTCCATAGCTTTTCCTCTTCCTTTTCCTCTTCCTTGTTCTTGTCCTCGACCTCTTCCTCTCCCGCGCCTTCCACTTCCGCCTCGGCACCGTCGTGAGAGGACGTGGATGGGTGAGATAGTGCTGCTGCTGCTGCTGTTGGTGGAGGCAGAGGGCCCCGGAAAAAGTACTGCAAACTCCTCTTCGTCCTCCAACTCCTCTTCATCCTGCTCATCATTATGCATCTGGTAGGAGGCTGTTGAAGGTAAAAGCGACTCCCCGTGCTCCTCCTTCTCCTCCTCCTCCTCCTCCTGCCGCTGGTCGTATTGCTCCTCCTCTGTCTCCTCCTTAAATCGCGACGGCAGCTTTCGTTTCCGTGAGCCTCGCCGCCATTCAAGGCCCCTAGATGCTGGCATATCTATGTGCGTATGTGTGTGTATGTGTGTGAGAATGTGCGGTGGGGAACTCTGCGTACAACGACACTCCGATGCGCAAGTGTCAGGGACGAGCAACCATCATATATACGCGTTCTTCGCCGGCACGACCGCAACGGGCGGGCCATGCTATGGCAGCGATAGTTGTCCGTGATTTGTGCCCTTCAGCGGTATGTGTGTACTGAGTAATGATGCGTGTGAGTAAATGTTGATGCAAAGAATGGAAAAGGAGGAAGGAGAAAGGTATAGTCGTCGATGTAGCTTATCATAGATGGCGTCTGCTTACGTGTGTTAACAATGGTATACAACAGGCCCGCGAAGCTCTCTCGCACGATCAATCTATCCGTTATCTGTGGAAAGGGGGAAAGGGCGAGCGCAATCAAAACGAGTCAAGCACGTGTAAGTACTGTAATAAATCGCCAGGCACGTTTTGGGACCAATTCTCATATCTGTGTGTAGATGTATGGGAGTTGTCAGGACCCCCAACCGAACACCCATTTAGATCCCATCGTTGATTCGCAATCTCGCACACGTATTACCAAGCGGCAGAGAGGCGCTCCATTCTGTCACATAGACCTGAGCAATAAATTAATTGATCGTTTCTTTCGCAATGCTTTTATGTTTCTGTTTTATTTCGTTGAAGAGTTTCTTGCACCTTGGGTCGTGGGGCTGCAAGGACAGGCGTACGTCATGAGCATAGAAATTTTGTGGGAAGCGTCGATATTTGCAGTACATATTCTCTATTTATTGTACATTTTGTCACCCATTCTCTATCGTCTATGGAACCGGGTAGATGATCTGTTTAGTCTCTTGTCTCCACGCGCACATGGGCGTACGGACGCAAATTCTACGTCGAGCCATTCGCCAGAGGGAAGCCACGGTGCTTCTTTCGCATTGCTTGCCCCCTTTGACACATCTGGACAGGGACGGCGGCTTCAAAGCCGATCGCTTTCAAACAAGTAGAAATCTTCCCTTTCCACCATCTCTCGCTTCCATACTAAATTTCTTCCTCCTCCTCCTCCCCTACACAAATCCTGGCCCCCTCTTTCCCTTCGTCTTGATCTTCCCCCGGCTCCCTCCGTCCCAATCGGGCGTGATTTTCTCGATCAAATACTTCTCTCCTTTAGATGCCACTACCACCCCATCTCGGAACCGGAGCTTACTCTCCGCCGGGGGGGCAGGGATAGAGATCGGTACGCGCTTCGCCGACGAGGAGGAAGACGAGGAGGAGGAGGAGGAGGAGGAGGAGGAGTAAGAGGTCGTTGAGGGATTACCGTCGTGGAAGGTCACTTGGTCTGCGAATCGGTCCACGATTTGTTGCTTTAGACGCAAGGCGTCACGGAGGCGATTGGCGCGGGCAAGGGCGCGGGACTCGATGTAACGTTCCTATTCGAGGAATGGGGGGAGGGGAGGGGGAGGGAAGTTTAAGGATGACTGGGACAGAAAGAGACAGGAAGAAGCCTGTTGTGGTGGCGGAGAAGTCTCCCACAAGCCGTCCAATACTACCCGGAATCGCGACGACCCTCCCTCCTTCCCTCCCTCCCTCCCTCCCTCCCTCCCTCCCTCCCTCCCTCCACCTTTCATCTCTCTGCCACTCCCACTGGGGAATTTTTCCTCCTTCCAACCTCTTCCCCCCTTCTTTCCCTCTTCAACTCACCTGCTCCTTCCTCAGGGATGCAATGCCCTCCTCCGATGCCGACGTGACGAGGACCTCCGCCGCGCGTTGCCTGGTCTTGCCGCACTTCACCTGGTACACGTACTTTATCACGTCCCTCGGGAAGGCTACCACGGAATTCGAAGAGGGAGATAAGGAGGATGACACAGAAGAAGAGGGCAAAGAGCTGGTTTTCCCCGTCGTTGCTGCAGCTATGTTTCCGCTTCTCTCATCTTCTTCCTCGACCCCCCCTTCGCCCAATAAGTCGTGAAGGAAATCCAGGTCCAGCAGCTGGGCCTCCGTCAACACCTCCTCCTCTTCCTCGTCCTCTTCCCTCTTCAGTTCCTCCTCCTCCTCCACTCCTGTCTGCACACCATCGTCACTGCTGCTCGCCGCCGCTAGAGCTGCCGCTCGTGCCGCCTCCCTCCTCCGCACCGCCGCTGCTTCCTCCTCCATCTCCTTGGCAATCGAAGTGTCCTTGAGGGTCTGTCTTAATGCCTCAACAGCCTCTTGTCCGACTTCCCTATTGTCAGGAAGGTATCCTTGTAGGACCCCCCATGCGTCTTCTTCTTCCACGTCCGTGTCGACGAGGACACTGATTAGGTAGTCCTATTGGGTGAAAGGATAGAGATAAATAGGAGATTTAGCTTAGAAGATAAGCATTTGGGTCTGTATGAGTGGTAAGTGTGGCGAGAGGAGAGCAATGGCATGCGGGGGTCGGGAGGGTGGCGAGGATAGAGTGGGAAGGGGAAGGGAGGGAGGGGGTAGTTTGAAGAGAGACGTACCACGATATTCACGTCCAATTCCTCCTCGTTGCTCCCCAAGCTGGCGTAAAACGCCGCGCGCAGGGCCAAAGTAATCGCATTCTCGTTGTCGTCGCTGGTGCAGGCCATGGTAATAAATAGTGCTAGGGCAAGGGCAACCTCCCGTGGTGTCGAGTCGAAGTGCGTTCAGATCGATACAAGTAAAGGCGGAGGGGCGGTAGCCTCTAGCCGGGGCAGGAATAGCTTTTATATTGATCAAACTGACGTATATCTGTATTTTGATAGGGCGGTGTATGCTTGGGATGGTGCAACTTGGCGCAGACAGAAAAGGAGGAAGAACAATTCCTCACGGCTTCGCTTGGCGAGCGAGGACGAGCATTGATGTGCTGTCTAATTCATGAACCCACAACCCATCGACACACATACACTATGACCACAGGAGATCCATGGGCATAGACAGCGGGACGTCTCCACCGTCCTCCCCGTTGCCAGCACACTCTTTACCGCAATCACCAGGTAAAGTTACGGAAGCCATGTCGAAGCCATTGATTGACCTTCCCTCCCCCTCCCCTCCCCCTCCTTTCCAATGCCCCTCATCCCTCTATCCCCTTCCTCTTGTACAGCCATTATCGCCTGGCCTGGTAGCAGTAGTAAGAATAAGAAGGCCGCGCCGCCCGTCCATCCACCATCAGGAAAGCCTTCCTTGTTGTCCAACCTCGGTCGGCTTTTCCACCGGGGTCCCTGGTTGGAGGAAGTGGAGGAGCTTGAGGACGAGGAGGAGGAAGAGGGGGAGGGGTGGTGGGATCACATGCTACACCCTTTGAGCGGAGGTCGTGGGAATGGTGGCTTCTTGTCTGTGGCGACGCGAGTGTTGGCGTTATCGGCTGTGTTGCTCGCTTTGGCCTGGACGCCTGGAAGGCTCCATGACCGACTGGGAGAGGGAGGGGGAGGGGGAGGGGGAGGAAGGGGAAAGGGTCTCGCTCTCAAGATGGGTGGTGGACCCCGTAATCTCGTACGTCGGCTGTTCGGGCGCGAGGGGCCGACGCGTCGTGGCTTGCTGGCGTCTAGGGCAGTGCGGCGCTCCTCGGGCGACCGCAGCAAAAAGAAGCAGCAGCAGCAGCAGCAGCAGCAGCAGCAGCAGCAACCATGCCCACCTGTTCGACCCCGGTTAGGAGATCCTTCACAATTAAATTGCGTGGAAGGGTGCATGCGTGCGTTGGACAAGCATGTACGGGCAGAGGATGCCCCCAGGGTATTCGCGGCTCTCAAGTCCCTCACCATCACGACCAGCAGCAGCAGCAGCAGCAGCAGCAGCTTTGCTCCTTCACACCCTGCCAGCCTAGCTACGATTATGGCCGTTGAAGATTGGTTGGGCGAATGGTTGGACCGGACGGCGCCTTCGCCCCCCCTTGATCTGTTGGAGGGGGCGTTGGATTATGCTGTGTGCCTGAGCGAGGGCGAGGGGGAGGAAGAGGGGCAAGGCGATCGACAGGCACGCAGAGGGACGGCGATGGAGAGGTTGGTGGTGGCGAGGACTTTTAAGGGATTGTTGGGGCCGAGGATGCGTGAAAGAGGCGGGGGAATGGCATTGATGCAGGCCTGTCGGTTGGCGGGGAGGTGGAGCCGTTGGAATCGGCAATTAAGGACGAAGCTGTTGCACGCACCGTTACACTCAATGTGGGCACGCCTAGCCCACATAAACGAACCTGACAGTCACATCACTTCCTCTCGCCCTTCATCGTTTCCAATGAGGCCCAGAGGGCTGCGGAATCAGGGGAACACCTGTTATTTCAACTCTCTTCTTCAACAACTCTTCAACACCAAGGCGACCCGGAAGAGCCTCCTGTTACTGAAGGGAGGCGAGGGAGGGAGGGAGAAAGGGGTGATTGAGGCGTTGTCGGCGAGAGAGGAGGAAACGTGGAAGGCAGACAAGGAGGGACAGCGGCTATGGGCCGAACTGGAGGGGGTGATGGAGGGCTTGGGGGAGGAAGGGAAGGAGGGAGGGCGGGGGGTGGACACGCGGGCACTGGTACAGGCGTTGGCGGTGGCATTGCCGGAGTGGGGGGATGAAGTGTGGGAGCAAAACGACTCGACGGAGGTCTTGATGTTTCTGCTGGAGAGGCTGGGAGGAGGGGTGGGAGGGAGGGCTCTGGCGAGCTGCTTTCGGGGAAGGTTGCAAGATCGCATCTATCAGGAGGGGTGTGGGCATGAGAGAGTGAAAACTCAGGCGTTCATTACCCTACCCGTGCCAGTGAGGGAGGGCGGGGTGGAGGGAGGGCTGGTGGAGGCGTTAAGGGAGTGGACGCGAGGGGGGGAGATGGGGGGAGGGAGGAAGGGAGGGAAGGCGTGTGCGGTTTGTGAGGTCGTGAGTGGGGTGTGGCATGAGGAGACCCTGGTGGAGCTGCCCCCAGTGGTGGCGTGTCAGTTACAGAGGTTTGAATTTGCCGTTGACGCACGGACGGGGGTGAGTAGGAGTGAGAAAGTTGGGGGGAGGTTTCCGTTTCCGATGGTGCTGGACATGTGGCCTTACACGAGAGAAGGAAAGGCGAGGAGCCAGAAGGACCCGCAGGGGGTGGGGGAAGGAGAGAGGGAGGGCGGGGAGGAGGATGTGGTGCCGCGGGCGTGGTACCGGCTTGTGGGGGTGTTGATGCACCGGGGGTCGAGTCCGCAAGAAGGACACTATTACAGTTATGTGAGGAGGGAGGGAGGGAGGGAGGAAGGAGGAGGCTGGTGGTGTGTGAATGATGAGGTGGTTACGGCGTTCGACCCCGCGAAGGAGGCGGAGAAAGTGTGGTTTGTGGGAGGGTATGATTGTCCGTTCATGTTGCTCTACGAGAAGGAGGAGGAGGAGGAGGAGGAGGAGGAGGAGCAAGGGACGGGAGTGAGGGGAGGGCTCGGCGGAGGCAGCCTCCTCCCCGCTCCTGTGCACTCAGACCGCCTGGGTCCCCTAATAGCACTCGTCACAGGCCTTACCTCTGCCACGCTCTACGCCTCTCCCCTCTCCTCCCTGTCCTCCCTCCCGTCCTCACCCTCGGCCTCCCATGTCCTCATCCCCGACGTCCAGCGGCTCCTCGAGCTCTTCCACTGGCTGGCCTCCTCCCCTGCTAAGACGAGGAGGGAAGGAGCGAAGGAGCAAGGGAGGGAGGGAGGAGGGGCGATGGAAGCCGTCCTTCTGAAAGAGATCAAGGAGAGCGCGGGGCTGCTTCGAAGATTCCTCCTTTCTCCCTCGCGCAATGATAAGGCGAAAGAGGGTCTGGCGCACTGGCTGCTGCTTCGCTTGGGGACGGAAGGCGGATGGATCGATGACATCTTCTTGAGGCCTTCCTCCCTCCCTTCCTCGTCCTCCTCCACGCCGTTGCAGCAGGGTTTGGTGGAGCTATGGATGGGGGTGGCGGAAGCGGCGCTTGATCGTGTGGCGTCACAATCGCCTTCTTCTCCTCAGGTGGAGGAAGCGGTTCAGAGCTTGGGAGCGGTGCTCTTTTCTGAGGAAGGAGAGGGAGGGAGGGAGGGAGGGAGGGGGGATGGGCTGGAGGTGTTGAGGGAGAGGGTGAGGCCGTTTTTGAATGTGTTGGACGGGAAGCTCAAGCGGGCAAGGAAGGAGGAGCAGAGGGAGGAAGAAGAGGGTATGGAGGAGGAGGAGGGAAGAAGGAGAGCAGGAGGGGAGGGAGGGAAGAAAGAGAGTGACGGCCAGGGTGCTGCAGATGCTGGATGATAGGGGTTTGAAAAGGAGTGTGAGAGAAGAGAGTGAGATAAATGTAGTGGTTTTGGGGTCGACAGATGGGGAGGTAGAGAGGCTGAAATGCAGGCAGCCGCCCTATGACTCTGCGAGGAGACACAGCAGCGTGAGGCTACTGGTGGCGTCAATAGTAGTAGTAGTAGAAGTAGTAGTAGTAGTAGTAGCAGCAGCAGGAGCGGCAGCAATAGCAATAGCAAGGATTAAAGCATTAAAGCGAGGCAAATAAAAAGGAGACGATGAAATTGTGGGTTGTGAAATGGAATAGCGGCAGGGAGGGAGGGAGATGGGAGGGAGGGAATTAGGGAAGAAGGAAAAGAGAAGGAGGACGAGTTGGTTCTCGCCTGTAGCCACCCCGTCAAAGTCAAAGCATTTGCTCGTTTGGTTTCCCTTTTTCCTTAAACTTCTCCTCCACCTCCTTCTCCGTACTCTCCTCCTTGTTGTTGATCTTCTTTTTCTTTTTCATCTTTCCTTCCTTCCCGTCCTTCGTCGTTGTGATTGATGACTGCTCGGGCCTTCGTCAGCGCACGTTCACTCAAATAGACAGGAAATGTCACTCGACCGAGAAAACAGAGGCATAATTTAATAAATCTATCACCCTTCTGATCGAGTCTGATCCAGCGGTGTATCATCCTTGTGGTTTTAGCGTTCAAAAATATGGTGAGTGAGTGCCGAGCGGTCATTTCTCCTTCATCTCATCCCACGCACGCACACACGCCCAAGAAGACATGCACATATGTAAACACACACACGCACACACGCACGCGCACACATACACAACAAATAGAACACATACCTCCTCCCTTTCTCTCTTCCTCCCTCTTCCCTGTCTACACCGTCATGACCCGAAGCATATTGCTGCTCCCCGGCACTGCCTCTTGGAAGCCGTGAACGCACACCACGTTGTCGCCGCTCTTAACCCATCCCTTTTCGCGCCCAATATCAAGGGCTCGGAAGAGAATGCTCTCGGTGCCGATCATGGAGCCGATGACGACACAATAGCTGTTCTTCACCAGACCCTGGAGGGAGGGAGGGAGGGAGGGGGGGAAGGAGCGGAGAGGGGTGAAATGGGGGGATGATCGGCACCGACAGCATCCTCTTCCGAGCCCTTGATATGCGTCTTGCTTTATGGGTGATAACGGCAGAAAGAAAGAGTGAAGGGAACGAGGGCGAGAGGGAGGGAGGGCGGGAGGGTAGGTTTACCTGCACCATACGCGCCGTTTCGGGGATGGCCGTCAGGGCCAGGATAGGCATGGAAGGACGGTACTTGGCAATAAGGAGAGGGGTGGAGCCCGTCTCGGTGAGTACGACAATCATCTTGGCGTTGATGTCGAAGGCGGTCTTGACAGAGGACGAGGCCACGGACTCGGGGGCGACCATCTGCCCCACTACCGCCATGACCGTGTTACGCATGGTGTTCGACCTGGAGGGAGGGAGGGAGGGAGGGAAGGTGAGATGGACGCCAGGGGGGAGGGTAGGAATGGAGGGGAAGGAGCGGAGCACCACACCATCTCGTGCCAGACAGGGAGGGGAGGGGGAGGAAAGGGAAGACGCAACTTACATTTGGTTATAGTTCACCGCGCTCTCTGCTTCCCGGCAAATCTTGGCCATGATGCTCACGGCCTCTTCCGGGTAGTCGCCGTTGGCCGTCTCGCCCGAAAGCATAACGCAATCCGTCCCGTCCAGCACGGCATTGGCCACGTCCGTGCACTCAGCGCGGGTGGGGCGGGGGTTCTTGATCATCGACTCGAGCATCTGCGTGGCGGTGATGACGGGCTTCCCTGAAGGAGAAGAAGAAGAGATCGAGCGAGCGAGGAGAGGAAGAGACGGAGGGAAAGAGGGGAAATCAGGGTGTGAGGAAGGAAGAGATTTAGGCAAGGGAAAAAGAGAGGGAGGCAAGGAGGGCGAGAGGAAATGAAGGCAGGGGCCGAGTAGACATACCTCGGATGTTGGCCTTGTTGATCATCATTTTTTGCGCCAAGAAAACTTTTTCGGGGGGAATCTCCATCCCCAAGTCGCCACGGGCCACCATGATGCCGTCCGTCTTCGTCAAAATATCATCGTAGTTGTTCAAGCCTTCTTGGTTCTGAGGGAGGGAGGAAGGGAGGGAGGGAGGGAGGGAAGGAGGGAGGGAGGAAAAGGCGGTTAGGATGGGTGTGATTACAAAAGACGCAGAAGCCCTCGTGAAAGGTCCCGAAGACAAGAGATAAAGAGATCGATAAATGGGGAAAGGAAGGGAGGGAGAGTAGAGGGAGGGAGGGAGGGAGGGAGGGAAGGAGGGAGGGGGACAGAAAACCTACCTCGATCTTGGCGATGATCTTGATGTGTCCGCCCTGCTCCCCCAAGACGCTTCGAATAAAATCAATGTCTTCGCCCTTCCTCACAAACGAGGCGGCAATAAAATCCACGTTCTGTGGGATCCCAAAATCGGTCAGGTCCGCGACGTCCTTCTCCGTCAGAGTGGGGAGGTTGACAATGGCACCGGGAAGATTCATATTCTTCCGCTCTCCAATGGTGGCGGTGTTTTGCACCTGCAAGCACGGGGGAGGGAGGGAGGGAGGGGGAAAGAAAGGAGGGGAGGAGGGGAGGAGGGGAGGAAGGGAGGAAGGGAGATGCGGTGGCAAATTAACCACTTGGCAACTTACAAGGCGGTTAAGGTGTGATGTCCTCCCTCCCTCCCTCCCTCCCACCCTCCCTCCCCCTCTATCTCTATCTTACCTGGGCAATGACGGAGGATTCGCGCACTTCCGTCACCTTTAAGACCAAGGCCCCGTCGGCCACCAGGATAGTGGCTCCGACTTGGGTAGTCGCGGGCAGCTCCGCGTAGGAGCAAGCGATTATCTCGCTGTTTCCTGAGAAAGGGGAAAGAAACGGACGCAATCATCGAGGATGGATGTGAGCACATGAGAAGCAATTGCAGAACAGTGCGTCTAAAGCAGAGAAATCAGGGAGGGAGGGAGGGAGGAAGGGGGGGAGGAAGAGGGGGAACAAAGGCAAGGCATACCGGGCATAGAGTAATCCGTGACGATCTCCACCGTCGACCCCTTCTTGTACTCCACCGTCTTCGCACTCCCCAAGAATCCTGTGCGGATCTCAGGGCCCTTGGTGTCGAGCATCACGCCCACATGTACACCGGGGCGGGAGGCGAGGGCCTCGCGGAGGCGGTCGAGTGTGGCGGCATGTGTCTCGTGGTCACCATGAGAGAAGTTGAGACGGGCCACGTTCATGCCTGGTAAGTGGGTAAATGGATGGATAGGTCGTTGGTGAATGATGATATAAAATGCAACGAGAGAATCAAGCGTGACATGTGGCATGCATCTATGACTCGTTGACTGACAGGGGAATGGATGGACGACTCGTTTTCGAGCCGATCTTTCTCTGTCTTTCCCACCCTCCCTTCTATGTCTCCTGGTGACAATGGACTCCATAGAGCACCTCATGCTTTCGCAACCAGCGATTATACCAGGGTATATTTTCCATGTCCCACATTCTCCTGTCCCGTTCTTCCAGACCACGCCACGTACCGGCATCGATTAGTTGCCCCAAGCCCTCAACAGACCAGCAGGCCGGGCCCAAGGTGCAAACAATTTTGGTCTTGCGAATCTGTTTGTTCTCATTCAAGATGTGGTCGAGGGTGATGTTGGACTCACGAAGGACGTGTCCAGTAGGCGCGGAAGGCATATTTGTGATGAATTTGAGGCGGTGCTGGGGGGACTGTAGTGATGACGGATTTGCGGAAGAATGAGAATGCTGGTGGAAAAAGCATGGCAGGAGCAAGAGACGGTGGTTTTTGTTGCGTTTGCATGTGTGAAGGCGCATGAACAGATGGCCGACAGTCTGGGCTGGAGACGGAGGCAACAACGACGACGCACGCCGCCCTCGAATCGTCGCTGCCTCGTCCTGATCCAGATCGGTCATATCAGGAGAGGCGCGCAGAGCCGCACAAACATGACAAACATGAAGGAGTGACACACGGATATCCCAGACGGCCACACTCCATTTTTTATCCTCGCACGCACACATCACGACGGTTACGACCACCGCTACTCACCGCCACTCCACACTGCCAGTGTTCCAAGATCTGGCTCTCTCATCGTCGTCAGTTTGAAACGTTGCCAAAGGCTTTGGCGAGAACACAGCCTCTATATAATGAGGGAAGAAACAACAGCTCTATTTCCCGGACCTCGAGTGGCGCCACCCATTTGGTTCTCTTGCTTTCTTTCATCACATGTGCATTCTTTTTTAATTGCCTTCAGACACAAGCTCGTCCTGCTGCATTTGATTCAGTCCTATGCGACCCCGCCACAACTTTTTCAGGTCGTCCTCCACGCCCTTCTTCTCCAGCACCAACTGGGCCTTTGCAGGGTCATTCACCTGGCCATACCAATCCCCGCTGGGGAAAACCAAGACATTTCCCGCGTGCATGTGTCCTCCCACATGCGACGATGGCCAGATCCTTACTTCGTCTTCTCCAGACCCCGATTTCGCCGCTTTGATAGCCTCTTCTTTCAACCACCCCACCAGCCGTGGCCCACAGGTCTTGCACCGAATGTCCCGCGAGGCATGCGCGCAAACAAATAGATCCTTGCCGGGTAGAGGTTGAATAATGACCTGCGAAGGAAGGGCTGAAGGAAGGGCGGCTGAGTAGTTCTCCTTAGTGACGAGGAGCTTGACCAGGGTTGGAATGTCAGCTTTCGTGAGACCGCGGATGGCGAGGGAGGGGGCCGTGGGCGAGAAAAGGAGCACTGTGTGCAGGCCATGGTCTTTGAAGGTTATTGCCGGATTTTCCTCTGAAGAATAAGGATGGATGATTATGGCATTGAGTGAGCGAAAAATGTAAGTGCTTGGTGATACGGTCCAGTTGATTGATGTGTCTCGGTCTTAGCTTTCTCCCCTCCTACCTCCCATCCCCCCGAAGAACTAGATGCGCGAGGGATCATTTCCAGAGAGGAATCGTTGAGTTTAACAGATCCAGTTCACATACCATCACTGGGGGCGGCCAACGCATGGCCCAAGGCCTCGGCGACGGTGAATTTAAGCGTGAACATTTTCCCAACCGTCCCCGCGGCGCCGGCCGCCGCCGTGAGCGCTTTTTGTGCTTTCTTGTAGTCGGCGATCAGCAAGAAAGACGACTCTTCCACGTGCGTCGGCCAGAGCTCGTGGCCACGCACGGGATCCAAGACGAAGACCTATGTACGTGAATGGGAGGCTTAGCGCCGGAAACAAATCCCAAAGGACGAGAAAAGGAATATCCAAAACGTACATGTCGATCATACAACTTGACAGTACCAGCCATGGTTGCTTCGGGGTTGACGGCCCGACGGCGAAGGAGACGACGCCGCCTTATCGTGGGGTTGGTGGTGGTGGTAGTGGTGGTAGTTGTAAAGGCGGCAGTGGCAAGGGACGACGGACGAAGAAGGAGTGTTCGTCTCATGGTGTTGGTGGACAAGGAGGCCCGAGCAGCAACGCTGATGGTGAGCATTACACAACAGCAGTAAGTCGCGGAGAGCATTGAACGCTACAGGCGAGGACGTTTTCGCCTGGCCGTGGGTGGTGCTGTGACTGAGATGATGCCGACGAGACGGCTCGCGCCTTATCCCCGTTCTTGGCGGTTTGCAGTCTCTAGGATTTGTACCAAAGAGTTGTAAAAGGAAGCAAGGGATACACAGTATGATGTGTTAAAATTTTAAAGTATATCGATCATTCGCTTTTTAAGCACGTAAAATTGAGCAAATTTCACACAAGAGTACTTGGTACAGTCCATGGCATTCAAAAAGTTCGACGTTGGGCCGGCTCGCCCCAGCCGTTGGCTCAACGTCTCCCTGCGTCTTTCCGTGTCCCAAAAAATACAACGTCCACCCACTGGAGCCTGTGTACTCCCGAATCATGTGTCCTGTGCCTATAATGCCTTTGTAAAACAAGAAATCTATATCTAGAAGAGTTAATGGTCTATCTGCTAGCTTATCAAGCAAGACAAGCGGTCTCCTTCCTCTTCTAATTTTACTTTCAGAGCGAGGACACTTTCTCTCCTGCCTTGGACCAGTAGATGCCTCTCGCTTTGGTAGCTCGCCTTACGGCCGCAGAATGGATCGATCGACAGACGTAGGGAAATAAAGGCATATTCAATCGAATATATCTTTGCCTGCCTCAGCCCTCACGCCTTTACAGGCGCTGACCAAGCCTTACGGACATAAAAACTCTAAAAAATGCACCGGCTCGGACATCTCCCCTCGTACATTTCCCTTCCGCTCTACTTCCGCTTGCTAACTATGGCTTGCTCTCCCATTCTTATGTCACAACCTGTAGGCTCCCTCACTCTCGACACATGCCCTTCCCCCCAACACACGCACACAGAGCCCTTCCCAATGAACATGGCTGCGTCGCTCGATCAGAGCTTAGGGATCTTCGATTATTTGCCCAAGGCGGAGACTTCCTCCCTGTCAAATAGCATGACCGACATGGGGTCTGGGACCTCGTCGGTACGGGGCCACGAAGAGGAAGACGACGAGGAAAGTGGGGAGGGTCAGGGCTTTTCGCAGTCCTACAGCTCCTCCTTTCCGGCCTGCTCTTCGAGCACCACAACCGACACCGCTGGCACTACGGCGACGACCACAACGACGGGTACGGCGGCAGTGAATGTGTCAGTTGGTGCCGTTGCCGGCACACGGAAACGAATTGCCAGCAGTCGCGCCCAGGTAGCATCGGACGACAAGCGTCAGAAGAAGTTGGAGCTGAACCGTTTGGCTTCGAGGGTACGTAGACGTGTGCATCCAGTTCCCGTACGCAGTGTTTGGTGAAGGAAGAAAAGGAGGCAGGCATACTTATAAGCCGCCCCCCACACTCAAGCACGCATCGCACTCTCTAGTTTATTTCTCGTGTCGTCTCAGTCTTTTTCCCCTCCCTCCCTCCCTCCCTCCCTCCCCTTTCTTCTCCACAGGAATCCCGCAAGCGCAAAAAGCGACGTTTGGAAGAGCTGCAGCGATCTGTCCTCATCTTGACCCATGAAAATCACACCCTGCGTGAACAGAACGAGTTGCTGCGGCAGATGCTCATCACCCGTTTGCCTTCGTCCGAGTTGGCAAGTGCCTTGGGTGGGGCTGCAGGAGGGGTGGGAGGAGGAGGAGGAGCGGTGACAGCAGCGACAGCAGGAGCAGCACCAATGGTTACAGCGGCAGCCATGGGAGGGATGGGGTTTGTGGCGGCGAAGGGAGAGATGAATGAAGAAGAGTCGCATAGGCTGGGGCAAGAGCTGGGAGGGGAGGGAGGACATGACCTAGGGAGCTCAATATCCTCGGCGGCAGTGGACTTCTTTTTGCCGCACCCGAACATGATTTTGGGGGGGTTAAAGGAAAGTGGTGACGCTGTGGAAGGAGGGGAGAGGCTGCGGATGGTGGGGGCGGCATAAGGAGGATAGGAGGGGTCGAAAGAGGATGGTGATGTGGTGGAGGAGGAGGGAGATGAGAACGGGTAACTGACGTGGTGGAGGGGGAGGCGAGTCGAGGTCGAAATGGCGCGAAGAGGGCAGGGTGGTCGAAAGAGAAAGAGAGTAACCGAGGAAAGATGCACCACCTGAGCTCAAGGACAGGTGAACTGTCCCTCTTCTTCTGCCTCCTGTATTGTGTTTTCCCCCGGCATGTTTACGTTACAATCAAAAGTATGGGCAGAAATATAAACCAAAAACGGAACGGGGCCTTGACTCTCGGGAAGAGAGAAAGGCAAAGAAAGAGGCGGGAAACGGGAGGGAGAGGGAGAGGGAGGGAGTGAGGGGGAGGGAGGGGGAATTCAAAAGTCCATGTCCCTGTGAAGAAGGGAAGGAAGACGAGTGGGAAACGAAGGGAGGAAGCTGTAGATGGGGAGGAATAGAGTGGAGAGATGGAGATAGGTAGGAGGGAGGGAGAATGTCTACGTGTACGAGAAAGAGAGAGAGAGATGTGCCGGGAGAGAAGGACAAGGGGGATAGAGCAACAATGCAGAGAACGAATGAAGGGAGAGGAGAAGAGAAGGCAAGTGCATGCCTGAAGCCAAAAATAAGAAGAAAGGGAAGAAGAAGAAGAAGAAGAAGAAGAGGAAAAAGAAGAGGAAGAAAGGGATAAAAAGTAAGAAGATAAGAAAAGGAGAAAGAAGAAGAAGAGAAGGAAATGCAAGAAGAAGAGGAAAAGAAGTCGAAATGAAGTACATCAGATCATCCACCCCGCTGTATATATGTGCTAGCCGTGGGCCTTTTCATCGCATGCCTCTTCCTCTTCCCACTTTTTACTCATAAGTACTTGCTTCTCCGCTTCTCCGCTTCTCCCTGCTCCCCTCCTTCCCTCCCTCCTTCCCTCCTTCCCACTTGACTTCCAGCCATCCCCTCGTCCTTCCCCGGGGAAGCCCCTCCCTTCTCCCCTCCCTACCTATATTTGGCCTTCTCCCTTTCCTCTTCCGTCATCAACGCCCGTTCAATTTTCTTAACGGTTGCCTGGTCCCCAGCCTGTGAAGAGGCAAGGGAGGGAGGGAGGGAGGGCGGGAGGGAAGGAGGCAGGGAGGGAGGGAGGGAAGGACAACGATGAGTACACGTTCGCGTTCAATTTAATCCGATCGCTTGCCTCCCCATCCCTCCCTCCCTCCCTCCCTCCCTCCCTCCCTCCCGACCTTGTACGCCTGCTGCATCTTGGCCCGGAGGAGGTCTTCCTCCTTCAGCGCCTCCCTCTTCTCCTTACTCATCATCTTGAGAGCCCACTGCAAGTTCGCCTTCTCCTCCTCCTTCCCTCCCTTCCTCGCCTCCATCCGCCGCTCCTCCTCGTCGTTGAACACCCCTCCCTCCCTTCCTTCCTTGTAGGCGGCCTTCAGCTGCCCTTTCTTGTATTCGTCCATCTCATACGCCTCCACATTATAATACTTAGGGTGGGGGAACGTGGCAGTGTTGTAGTCCTGAGGAAGGGAGGGTGGGAGGGAGGGAGGGAGAAAGGGAGAAAGACAGGGACAGGTCAATTCCTCACATAGCTCTGTTCTTTTGGTTCCTCCTCCCTTCCTCCCTCCCTCCCTCCTTCCCTCCCTCCCTCCCTCCCTCCCTCCCTTCCTTCCTTCCTTCCTCTCTCCTTCACTCCCTCCTACCTCCATATAGTACCGAAACAGCCTCAGGGCCTCGTGGTGATTGCGGGGAATCTCGGGCAAATTTTGAATCTCCTGGCACCAGACCTCGAAGTCGTTCTTCTTTCGATGAAAGTCCGATTCCTGAGGAAGGGAGGGAGGGAGGGAGGGAGGGAGGGAGGGGGGAAACGAGGGAAGGAGGGGAAAAGGGAAGGAGAGAGGGAGGGAGGGCTGTGAATGGATAATCGCGCATAGATATTGATCGATCGCAGTGCTTCGAAGCAAGAGGGACGAGTCTCACCGGCCCCGCTCCCTCTCTCCTCCCCTCCCTCCCTCCCTCCCTCTCTCCTCACCCTGATGATGCCAAATTTTCCGTACTGGTTCATGTCTACAGCCCCGGGGACAGGAGGAGGTTCCTCCCTCTTACTCCTCTTCTTCTTCCCTTTGACCTTCGCATCCCTCTTGTCCTTCCTCTTTCTCTTCTTTTCATTGTCCGACTTCTTTTTGTGCTTCTTGCTCTCCTTCTTCTTTTCCTTCCTCCTTCTCTTCTTCCTCTCCTCCTTCCTCCTCCTCCGCTCCTTTCTCTCCCGCCTTCGTTTCTTCGCTGCCTTCCTCTCCTCCTCCTCCTCTCCTTGTTCTTCCTCCTCCCCCTCTTTCTCCCTTTCTCGCAGCCCTCTATCCTCTCCACTTGCCTCCTCAATGCCCTCCTTCCGCATTTCTTTCCGGGTCTCTTCCTTCTGCCCCTCTTCCTCCTCACTTTCACTCCTGCTGCCACTGCTACTACCGCCGCCACCGCTGCTGCTACTACTACTTTCGCTGCTGCTGCTCACTGTTTGCCACATCCGTGAACGCTGTTGAGTCTCACTGCGGTTTTTAGCCGAGAGCTTGGCTTCTTCCTTGTTCTGGAGTCGGAAGAGGGAGAGGGAAGAGAGGGTGGAAGGGAGAGGGAAGGTAGGGTGGGAGGGAGGGCGGGGGGGAGGGCGGGAGGGAGGATGGGAGGGAGGGGACCTCCTATGGCTGGGAGGGATAAATAAGCAGAGACAGCCACAAAGACAGAGACATAGACATAGGGAGACAGACACATAGATAGGGAGAGAAGTAAACGTACCCGCTCCATCTTGCGCTTTTTCTGCTTTCGCGTGTCGAAATCACTGCTGCCATTGTTGTCGCTGTTGTCGCTGCTGCTGCTGCTGCTGCTGCTGCTGCTGCTGCTGCTGCTGCTGCTGCCCTTGGAGGATGAAGACGGCAAGGACGAAGAGTCACTGGGGGAAGGAGCAATCGTGCGTTAGATCGTGGATTGAAACAAAAAAAAGTAGAAAAGGCAACGATGCGGTTGGGTAATGATCGTGCATTGGAAACGAGAGACTTGATGATAGGAGGTAAAAAGCAAGAGCAACTGTTGCGGAAGGATCAGGCTCTCAGCTTTCCAACAACCAGGGCACCAGAAAGGCATATATAAATACGTACATGTTCCTGCCATCATTGCGTGAGTGTTGCTTCTCCTCCCTCTTCTTGTGGGCTGTGGACTTGGTGCTGCTCCTTCCTTCGTGCTCTTCCGAACCTGACCGACTCCGCTTCATCTTCTTCCCATCACCGTCGCGATTGCTACCACCGCCATCCTCCCGGCCACCCATCGCTTCGCCCGGGCTATTTTTCTGTATGCTGTGCTTGTTGTGGAGGTGGAGGTGGTGGGTGAGTGTTTAGGAAAGTGGAAGCCCGGTCTCGATGACCTCAGGCCCGTAATAGCACCTTCATACAGCATGCCCTCGGGTTATGACCAACGCCTGCACCACAACATTTCCAACACTTCTCCTTGCATAACTAACTCCATCACCTCCCTGTTTTCTCCACCAGCTAGTCATAGTTGCACAGTAGGGCAGTGACAGCAAGATAAGAGAACAGGCAGTGGAGGGCGAGCGATGGGCACATACGGCGCAAGTATGACACAGAGCACGAAGAGGTAGAAGACGCTGATGTCTGTCCAGAGGCCATAAAAAGGAAGGATTGAAAAATAAGGAAGGGGATAATAGCTGAAAGCGTGGGCAGTGGGCCCTATCTCCTTAATAAGGCGCGCGTCCATATTTCCTTAGTCTTTTTTCCTTTTTGCAGAGCGATGTTGCCTTGCCTTTCGGGCATCTTTTCGGCCTGCCTTCCTAAAATACACCGTGCCGAATTTCGATCGCTTCTCCCGATCAGAACCAAATAGTTTTCTCTTTTTTTAATGGTTGAAACTCTCGTACACTTTTTCTGGGCGGTCCGTCCCCCCTCCCGAAACACTCGCAAAAGTTCCCCCCTTTCCTCACTCCTCATCTACCTCTATCCTCACTTCCTTCATTCCTTCCTATATACTCCCCTACATTGTCCTCTACCACATTCAATCGTCGTACGAGGGAATATAGGCATACGAGTACCCCGGCCAGCCTGCCCAAGCTCCGTACAACTGAAAAGACGCGTAACTCCCCGGGATGAACACTGCGTGTTTGTGTGGGTATCGTTTTCAAACGGTTAATACTATGTAGTGGATGAAGGAATTATGCACTGCTTTGAGAACATTTCAATCAAAATTTGAATTATCATGGGAGCTCAAGAAAACAAGGGATACAATTCAAACGCACTGCAGCGATCATCAAACCGGACCGTCTGTTAAAGTGCCCACTTACCCCACCCTCCCTTCCTCCCTCCCTCCCTCCTTCCTCCTCTTCCAAACTTACGCAAGGATCCCAATATGATCATCGCCAGCCCCCGCTCCTTCTCCTTTGGGTCCGTGTGCCATCGCACGCTCAAACCGATGCACAATAATATCGTGCCTACCACAAGCATCAGCACTGCCGCGAGGGTTGTCTTGGGGGGAGGAGGCCCTCGGCCAGGTCGTCGTCGTTGCCTGCTCCGACGCACCCCATTGCTATCGATCTCAAAATTGGCTGGGTCGACCAAAGGTGAGAAGCCTTGCGGGCCTTGTTGAGCGGCATTTGTGCTGGTGGCGGCGTTGGTTGAAGAGGGGGCGGAGGAAGAGTACATTGTTCCGGCAGGGTCTGTATCGAGTGGGAGGCGCTCTCCGTCTTCTTGGTCAGTCGCTTGATAGTGCTCCGGTTGCGGGGCAGGCTTAGGAGGCTGAGGAGAGGGAGAAGCAGGTGGATCGTCTGGGGACGACGTGGCTTAGAGCGGGTTTTGATGCGGTGGTGGCTGCTGTGAGTGTCGGCGGCGACTTAAACCCGGCGACGAAGAAGCAAAAAGAAGCAAGCGGAGGCTGAGAGGCTGGAGCAGCTCAGGAAGCTTGAATCTCACGAGAAAATGGTAGCTATGCCAGCTGTCTGCAGTAGTAGAGGAGTGATGGAGTGTTGTTTAGCGTGTTTTGCGATCAGGATGGAATGAAGAAGCGAAAGCGTCTGCTGTTGCTATGCATGTTACGTGCGTGATGATGAGGTGGCCAGCGAGACTAACTCCTCTTCTTGCTTCTTCACGTTGACCCATCTCACCTCGCCATCCTACGCACGCATACACACGCAAATAGAAAGACAATACGTAGCGTCCTGTCTGAAACTCCGGCTTCCTTCTTTTGTGTCTTCCACGGCCGTGCCCACCACATAACTCCCTGGAAGCTTCCAAAGCTGCCTGTAGATATGCACCCGACCGCAGCGCCACCGCCACGTGCCCTGTCACCGTCTACCGTCCCATCTTCCTCAGCATGCCGGGCCAGAACTGGAGGCATCGCCTCCACTGGTATGGCATTTGCCTTTCCCAATCCGAGTCGGGTGCCCTTTATCTCTACCAGCTTGAGGTCCTCGTCCCCCTCCTCCGCTGCCTCCCCGTGCTCCCCACACGACACTACAAGTCTCACTTATCGCCTGCCTGATCTTGTGCCTTTTGGTGGAGAGGATGCGAGGACATCTCAGCACATCATGGTGCATATAAAACCTGGACAGAGCGCCCAGCATCGACGCTTTTCAATGGCACCACTGGCGTTTAGCCGAAGTCACAGCAGCAGCAGCGACAGCAGCAGGTACCGATGTTGGGTCTTTGGGTGGGTGGGATATAGCATAAGCAGGCTGACGAAAATTGCTAGATGGATAAGAGTGAGCGATCCATGTCTAACCACTGCCCTTTTTTGGTGGGATCGGGATTTTGGAGGACAAACGTATGACATGTTGCGTCGGCACCCGTGTCTGACCCCCTCAATTGACCTACACTCACACTATCCTCTCTCCCTCCCCACTCTTACAACTCCGACAGTCCTGCTCGTGTCAAGCCATTACACTCCGAACCCCAGGATGAAGGCAGTTGTGTGGGCACCGGCAGTGGCAGCAACAGCAGAGAGGCGTCCAGCACGCTCGTGCCTGCGTCATCTTCCCCCTCCTCTTTCCCTCCTCCACCATCGTTCTCTCCCTCCATCTCCTCTGCGGAACGTGGCGCGACCTGTATGACAGAGACTCTATCCACAACCGAGACTGACAACGGAAACCCATCCGCAGCAGACGACGCCGATACGACCACCCTCCTCTCCTCCTCCCCATCCTCCTCGCTCCCTTCCTTCACCATCACTACCTCCCTGGCCTTCCTCCTCCTCAACATCGTCACCATCCTATGGGGTAGCCAACACGCCATCATCAAAATCGCCCTTCTCTCGTCCCCCGACTCACCAGGAGCCTTCAATTTCCTAAGGTTCGGTCTGGCCTCCCTCTGCTTCCTCCCTTGGACCCCTTCCCTCTTCCCTTCCTCCTCCCCTCCCTCCCTGTCGGGAGTCGTGCCAGGCATAGAAGAGGAAGAGAGGCAGGGTCTTTGGAAAGCAGGTGCCGAGCTGGGGGTGTGGATGTTCTTGGGATTCGCACTGCAGGCGTTGGGGCTGCAGTGCACAAGCGCATCAAGGAGCGGGTTCTTGCTTTACTTGAACGTAAAACTCGTGCCCTTGTTCGCCTGGTTGTTGCTTGGGAGACGGCCGACATTGGATGTCTTGGGCTCGGCGCTGGTGGCTTTTGTGGGTACTGCATTGCTAAGCTTCGACGGGGGATCGATGCCGAATGTAGGAGACGCATGGTCGCTCGCGGCGGCGGCGGCTTCGGCGATGTTTATATTGCGGTTGGAGGGGGCGGCCAAGGCGTATTCGTTGACGAGAGCGAAGGAGTTGAATTCTGCCACACTGTGGGTGACAACGTTGTTGTGCTTGGGCTGGATGGGGGTCGAGTATGCGTTTATGTTGCAGCAGGGAGGAGGAGGAGGAGGAGGGATGGAGGGAGGAGGGGGCATGCTGGAGTTGGTGCAGGGGCTATGGAAGGAGGATTGGAAGCAGATCGTGTATTTGGGGGTGGTGACGAGTGCGGTTTGCAATTGGATTCAAACGCTAGGCCAGCGGGAGGTGCCGGCAGAGAAGGCAGCGTTGATTTATGCGCTTGATCCAGTGTACGGCGCAGCTTTTGCGAGAGTGTTGCTGGGGGAGAGCGAGGCCCTGGGCGTGAGGGGTTATATAGGGGCAGGGCTTGTAACGGCCGCGGCCGTTTTTGCGTCGCTCTGGGCGCGGTCAGGGGCTACAGGTGGGGGGAGGGAGCAGCCGGAAGGGGTGGAGATGGTGAAAGGCGGCGAGGAGGGGAGAGACGGCGGGGAAAGGGACGTTCCCCAGTGAGGCAGTGAGAAGGAGGGAGGGTTGAGAGGAGGGATTAGGGCACGCACGACATTCTTGCTAACCGTGAGGAAAGTGGATGGAGGGAGGGGCGGCAAAGACGATGGGGAGCCGCGAAGGTGAAAAAGGAGGGCAGCAAGAGGGCGTGAAATGATCAAATGGAAATGAAAATATCAGGACCAGAAGAAGGGGGGAAAACAATTTTGAAGTCGAGTGTAAAAGAAAGATGAGGAAGGATGTAACCATGCTCTTGCAGGGAGACTGGATTTTCTTTTTCGAGCAAGCTGGATCTTTTTCACTCTCTTTCCCTTGGGATTTGACTACATGCCCACTTAGATTTGACAGGACTGCCTGTCCACCAAGAGCAGACAGCATGCCTATTTATGTTAGACAGCATGCCTATATTTAGATCAGACTACATGCCTACTGTATTAGCCTGCACGCCTACTGAGATTAGACCGCCTGTCTACCTAGATTAGACCGCCTGTCTACCTAGATTAGATTGCATGTCCACCTATCTCTGTACCACTTTATGAAGAGCTTCGGTTAAAAAACCCTCGTTCATAAAACTGCAAGGGCGGTTGTGCACTGCCTCGTCCTCCCCCGGCTCCTCCGCCGGTACTCCCTCCACCCCCTGCCCCTGATCCTACTCCTCCCCCCCTTCCTCGTCTCGACCGCTGCTCCCGCCGTCGAGCTGCCAGTGCTGTGAGCCTCGCCTTTTCCCCTTCCGTTAACGGCCTGTTATAAACTTTCTCAAGATCCACGCTTTCTGCACCCATCCACCCCTCGTCCCCTCCCTCCCCCTCCTCCACCATCGTCTCATACTGCAGCACGCGCTGCTTCAGCCTGTCATGCTCTTCCTTCGCGGCATCCCGATGTGTCCGGATGGTGGTAGCCAAGGAAGTGTAGTCAGGGACCATTAACTCCCTCGCTTCTAAACGGCCTCGGTTTCCCCTCTTCAACATTCGAAACGTCACCCCTCCTCCCCCTCCTCCCCCCCCTTCACCCCCTCCTGCTCCCGACTTAGCGCCCCATCCCCCACCTCTCTCCGTCCCCTCTTCTTCCTCTTCCTCCCCTTCTCCTCCCCTTCCTCCTCGCCTCGATACCTTCGGGAGGGTTGACGGTAGAATCATATTGTCAGCTGCCAGGCTCGTGGCCCCTGCCCGAGCGCTTGTTTTCCGTTCCTCCATGCTGTGCATCACCATACTTGCAAACGCTTTTTCAAATTCTGCCTCCATCTCCATGTCTTCTTCAGTCTTCTGAGGCATCCGCCGATGAACCGCCACGGCCTCTTCCTCCTCCTCGTCCTCCTCCTCGTCCTCCTCCTCGTCCTCTTCATCTTCAGGAGGTTCTGTCTCCTGCCCCTCCTCATCACTGTCACTGTCACTCCCACTGCTGCTGCTGCTGCTGCTGCTGCTGCTGCTACTGCTCCCATCGCTACTTATGCTCTCGTCATCCTCTCCCTCCTTCTGTCCTCCCTGCGCAACATCCCCCCCCACCTTCCTCCCCTCCTTCCCCCCCTCTCCCTCCCTTCCCCCCCCCTTCCTCTCCCACTCCTCCCTCTCCATCCTATCCACCTCCGCCTGCGCCTCTTCCCATGTCGCATACCGTGGCACGCTCTCCCCCCCTCCCTCCCCCCCTAGCCCCTCCAAAAGATCCAGTAAATCCAGCACGTCATTCTCCGTGTCAGGAGGGACGTACCCACGACAAAAAAGGTAGCGTTGGAAATAGATCAGAAACGTATTCAAGCTTTTCTTCATCTTTATCTTTCCCGTGGAGGAGGCCAAGAAGTGTCCTGTGGCCTGCAGGAGAACGATCACGAGTTGAGTGCGGAAAGTGTCGCCAGGAGGGTCGAGAGGGGTTAGCACCCGGGGATCATGCGTGACGTAGGGGGGGAAGGAGGGAGGGAGGGAGGGAGGGAGGGGGCGGGGCACCTCGTGGCCGTAGTTGAGGAAGAGGTAGAGGGTGTCAAAGATCAAGGCATGCGGCACCAAGCTGTAATTGTACAGCTCACCGAGAAGCCCACTGAGGGCGAGGTGGCCCTGCGTATCCCTCTCCCTCCTCCCCCCCGCTGTCTCCAAGCCCCTCTTTAACTCCTCCAGCAACTCGTCGACCAGGCGCACGCACATGGCTTCGTGGTATTTACTTAATCCTGCCAGCACATCCGCGAAGAGGTGCAGTCCGTGGAACTTCCCCTTTGCACCCTGCAAAACCGCACGCAGGAAAAAAGCCTCCAGCTCCCCCCCCTCCTTCCCTCCCTCGCCACCCGCAGCCGCAGCAATCCCTTCCTCCGTCCCGCCCTTGGCTTTCCAGGGCAGTTTCCGAAGGAGGTGAATAACGTCATCGACGGTCTTGGCCGTCAGTCGCTGGAAGAGGAGCGAGCGGATGTAGGCATGGAGGGGGGGAAGGAGGACGAGGTCATTGTGGAGGCGCCGACGGTCCGAGGGAGGGTTGCAGATGAGGTAGGCGTTGTTGATAAGAACCTGATGGAGGGAGGGAGGGAGGGAGGGAGGGAGGGAGGGAGGGAGGAAGGGGGGGAGAGAGGAAGAGAAGTGGGTGTCACCAAGGAAAAGGAAGCGGATAGGGAGAGGGGGAGGGAGGGGGACTCTTACCTCGAGGTTTGGGTCCACATTCTTTGCGCGCTTCAGCTTCATCATCACATCCAGGTAGTGCTTGAGGTGGGGGTGGGTGTGAGGGGTGAGGAAAAGGAACCGGCCACAGCTCTCCAGCAGCCCGCATGCGACCTGAGGGTGAGAAGGAGGAGGGAGGGGGGGAGGGTGGGGGGGGGGGAAGAGGGATGGATGCGTGACGAGGACCGAGAAGAGAAGGCTGGATGAAAGGGCGGGAGGGAGGGAGGATGGGAGGGAGGGAGGGAGGGAGGGAACGCATGCGACTCACCTCGACGTGATGTCGCGAGAAGGCCTCCAAACACACTTTAGTGCAGCTCAAAGGCACAATAGGCGGACAGACCTTAAACTTCACGAGCTCCCCGATATACTTCACGGTTTTGAGCTGAGGGAGAGAGGGAGGGAGGGAAGGAGGCAGGAAGGGTGGGAATATGATTGTGGACGGTGAAAAGGCTCGGAGATAGCAGCACCCTCCCCTTCCTTCACGCTCTCCCTCCCTCCCTCCCTCCCTCCCTCCTTGTCCTCACCTTCATGTCCAGGTGGGTGTTCGGGCGTTTCGTCATAAAATAACGAAATTCCCTCTGTAGCTCCCTGACGAGGGAGGGGCCCAGGTCAGGAAGGACGGGCGAGAGGGTGGCGACGATCCGGCTGTACTGAGGGAGAAGGTCTAGGTTTTGCCACGGCACGGAAAAGAGGATGGCGAGGAGGCGCTGGGGGAGCGAGGGGGGGAGGAAGGGAAGGGGTGAGACGATGCGGCTGGCAACGGAGAAGAGGGAGGGGTGTCAAGAGGTGCCATGGCAAGGAGGGAGGGAGGGAGGGAGGGAGGGAGGGGAAAGTGGTTCCAGTTTGCCTCCTACCGCGACTTCCTCCCTCCCTCCCTCACCTTCTGGATCCGCTTGTGCCTCAAAAATGGCGCGAATTGCCACGCAAAGTCATCGCTCCTCTCTTGATGATAACATAACGGCAGCACCTCGTGCAATAAGTGGTTGATTTTATGGTGTGCCGACGTCAACCCCTCCTCCTCCCCTTCCTCCTCCCCTCCCTCCCCCTCCTCTTTCAACCGAGGCCGGTCCTCGTCATTATCGTCCCCCTCCTCCTCTTCCTCTTCCTCTTCCTCCCCCTCTCCCTCCACTCCACCCTCTTCGACAATAACGTCCATCTGATCCACGCGGCGGTTGGGTTTTCCAAGCCCACCCTCCGCCACGGCCAGCTCCACCACGCCCGATAGAGCGGCCTCCTCCTCCTGAGGATGCGTCAGAGGGAGGGAGGGAGGGAGGGCGGGAGGGAGGGAAATCAAAGAAGAATAGTGAAAGGTGTTCGTGAGTGGGTCAGAAAAAAAAAAAAGAGGAAAAGGAGGAGGGAGGGAGGGAGGGAGGGAGGGAGGGAGGGGAGGAGGGCTTGCCTGCTGCTGTTGCTGCTGGACTTTGGCCTCCTTGTCTTGTCGGAGTTTTGCAGCCTCTTCCTCCGTCAGCCCCAGCATCGCCTGAGGGGGCAAAGAAGGTGAGAGGAAATGGTGAGGATAAAGGGAGGAGGGAGGGAGGGAGGGAGGGAGGATGGAAGGAGGGCGGGACGCACCGCAGGTAGGGTGGCGAGAAGATCGGGCAGGTCCTCGTAGAAGAGCCTGCTGTCTTCGTCGTCGTATGGGCCGAGCGCCTTGGCGCCCATGTCGCCATCCCAGAGAGAGAGGCCTGTGGGGATGGACGGGAGGGAGGGAGGGAGGGTGGGGTTGGGTGAGGGAAGGGAGGAAACAAAGCGAGGGAGGGAAGGTAAAGGCACGTACCGCCGCCACCAGCGCCCTCCATCTCGCCTTCATCCTCCTGCAGGTGTGGAAGGGGTAAGTCCAACCCCTCTGACAGCGCCTGTGTGCATCGAGGGGGCGTTTTTCATCAGTAACCACGCACCATTTCCAATTTTCCTCCCTCCCTCCCCTTCTCCCGTCCTGCCTCTCTTCCGTACCTGCATGTTTTTCACGAAGGACTCGCATCCTTTTCGCGCCTCCTCCAGGGCCAGCTCCTTATCCTCACTCAGTGCACCATACAGCAGGGTGTCCTTCTCCGACCGCCGCTCGAGCTCCGTCTTGTGCTACGGGAGGGAGGGAGGGAGGGAGGGAGGGGAGGTTAGGGAAACGTCAAAGTAAAATACCATCGCGACAGGGTCTTCCTTCCCTCGCTCCCTCCCCCCCACCCTCCATCCCTCCATCCATCCCTACCTTATGCACAGCGACGAGCTGTGTGCTGAGGGACTCAAACGCCTTTAATGCCAAGGAGCGTAGTTCTTCCTGCATCTGGGAAGGGAGGAGGTCGGCGAGGAAGGGGGAGGGTATCGGGGCCGTGGCTGACTTGGCCGTGAGGTGGAGGGCCTGACAGAAGGAGGGCGGGAGGGAGGGAGGGAGGGAGGGAGGGAGGGTGAGTGATGTAGTAAAACTCACAGCCTGCTCAAATCCTCTCTTCGCTCCCTCTCTCCCTCCCTCCCTCCCTCCCTCCCTCCCTCCCTCCTTTACCTTAGTCTTGCGTGGCACCATACCCAGCAGCGCCTCCCCGCCGTATCTCACCAGAGTGACGAACAACGGCCCATCTACCCTACTGCTGCCATTGCTGGCCCTCTCCCTCTTCCCTCCCTCCTCGCTGAAACTCAGGCTCCTGCCTCCGCCACCGCCGCCGCCGCCGCCTCCAGTGGTGCTGTTGTCCTGGTCCGTCGAAGGGGGGGGGGGCGAAGAGGGGGGGACGGGAGGGAGGATGGATTTGACGAGGCGGAGGAGGAGGGGGTGATCTTGATGCACGCCCACAAGATAGAGCTCGATCAGGAGGCGGAGGACCTACAAGAGGAAAGGAGGGAGGGAGGGAGGGAGGGAGGGAGGGAGGGAAGGGTAGGAAAAGAGGGAGATTGTATGAGTCACCCAAAATATGAGCAGATCCTGTCCTCCCTCCCTCCCTCCCTCCCTCCCCCCCCCCCCCCCCTCCCCCTCCCCCCCTCCCCCCCCCCCCCCCCC
>Ga0160420_100242_pt1 | contig 29170 bp, 24 predicted proteins | sample CelAP2metagpilot_FD_108197 | JGI IMG/M metagenome (GOLD analysis project Ga0160420, IMG submission 108197) | Phycosphere-associated microbial communities from algal ponds in Kailua-Kona, Hawaii, USA - Cellana AP2-5-5 metagenome pilot | ecosystem: Engineered > Artificial ecosystem > Aquaculture >... | reverse complement strand
TTTTCTTTCTTCTTTCTTTAAGGGGCCCCTTTCACCCCCCCCCCCCCCCAACGCTTTTTTTACCCCCCCCCGGACCCTTTTTCCCCCCCCCCCCCCCCCCTCCTGGCCCTGTGTGAGCCGTCCGGGGACTTTGCCTGATCGAAAAACCTGTCAAAGTCGCTAGTAAAACTCGGACAAAAATAAGAGATGAATATGCAATATTTTATAGTTGGAAGGCTCCCCATCGTATTCAAGTCCTAGAGGACGCAGGTTGCATGCGATAGTTCTAGAGGGATGTAGGAACGGCAAAAAGAACTAATGAAAAACCTGTCAGCAAAAACTCGGACAAGATAAGGGGTGAATAGGCAACATTTTTTTGTTGGAAGGCTCCCCTTCGTATGCAAGTCCTAGAGGACGTCCGGTTGCATGCAATAGTTCTAGAGGAGTGTATGAACGGCAGGAAAAGAATTAATCGATCGAGGGCCTCATACTCTCATACTCAAAATATAATTATTATAATAATAATAATAATAATAATAATAATAATAATAATAATAATAATAATAATAATAATAATAATAATAATAATAATAATAATAATAATAATAATAATAATTATGTGGGATTGGATACCTCCTATGATATTCAGCGCCGGCCCCTGTCCGCACGTGGATCCATGAAGATTAGAAGTGGTCCCGTTTTAGATGCTGCTGGCTTGAGCGAGGGATTGGGCTTCAGCTTGGGCTGCGGCCTGGGCTGTCCACTTTGGTGTGTGAAGCGGCCCCGAGCAAGACGATGGAACCAAGCTCGATGTGGTGGAATAAAATCACGAAGATCGAAACATTTTGGTCACTTTTTGAAATGGAAATGGCATGAGAGAGTATCGCTTACCCTCCGTTGTCCCAATGTACCGCATCCCTCTGCCAATCTAATGAAAGCTGCGGAGGCGACGAAAGTATGAAGAAACCCGAAATTCCCTTCTATATATCGTCATGGCATGCCCGGCAGTAGATCCTCATCTTCACACATGCGAGCTTAAAGGAAAAAAACAGAAACGTGCAAACGACGGTGAAAAGGAACGAAATGACGAGAATAAAGCGATGGAACGGGGAACTTGAAACAAAGTACGTTTTGAATACGTTTTCGTTTCGGGTTGTAAATGTAAGACTAAGACATTTTCAAAGTACGACCGATACTCCATTCCCCGAGTCCAATTTATTGCCTCCTTCAAGCTTGCTGATGAAAGCGCCAGGAAAGAGGGAAGTCTGTGCCTCGTCACGTCCTATCTCCTGTAGTGGGTCCGGAGAGAAGATAATGAATCATAAGTCCTTTTATTTTTCAGTGATATCGTATGAGTCTCATCCGCTGGCTTTTTACCCCATCTCTCCCTCCCTCGACGTTCCTTTCCTTCCTCTACTCCTCCATCTCTTTCTTTCTACGTAAACACAAGTAAGAACGCCGTGGCGTGCGTCTGAGAGACAAAATATATCTGTACACACGTATGTAATAAATTATACATTATATATATATATATATACATCATATATATACATCAGCAGTGTGCATCATAGTTTAATTAAAAAGAGTCCCCACAGAGTAAGCTACTCGGATGGTTGATTCATAAATGTTCTAATCCTCTGCAATGCTTGTGGTAGTTGTGGCGCTGCTGCTGGCGATGCTAGTACTGGTGTTGATAGCGGCAAGATAAATTTATTCACGGCACACATACCACGCATGGACGTACCTTCAGAGCCGGGGGTTTGGATGACATGTTGCCAGCCGTCTGTCTCTTGATGCTGCACACCCATCCACAGCTGCTTCCTGCCACGAGCTGGCTGCTCTGTCGTAGCATGCTGCCACCCTTGGAAAAAAGGTGGTGATGGTTGAGGTGCCCGTAGCCGTCTTCGTCGGGAAAGAGATCGCGTGGCTAAGCAGGACTGGGGTCTCCCTACCCCACGTTTTTCGTCTTGGCTTGCCTTGGTCCTATCGCACGCACATCACCCGATTTGAAGGCCACGAATCCCATTATGTCATCGTCCAGCTCCACTGCTTGTATTCATGGTGCTATCATCGTCTTTGGCGGCTTGTGGTCGTTTTTCAAGGCGTTCTTTTATAGATCGTGCACTGGAGCACCACTGCATGCAAAGCTGATGATATCCTCGCGATTTCGTGATGACTTTCGCCCCGCAGGTGTACAGCAACTTCCCTTTGCCATGTCTTGTCCGCACGCAAACTCACAGCTACCTCACACGACTCCTCCAAGTCTTGCACAGCCTAAGTTTCGACTACAAGGCGGAAGCTCGTGCGTGCTGACGCGGTGGAGACGCTCGGGATCCTGACCTGAAGCTCGGCCGATTCAGCCATTCCACCATTCAATCGATCGATCGTGCCTCACCTAGCCCTGTGCGCTGGCTGCTAGGATATGACCAACACTTGCACCAGCATCAGCATGCCTCCCTCTTCATTTTCCTGTCCTCCTTCCTCTTATGCTTCGTCATCGGGCAGAAAAAGAAGACTCCTCCTCTCGGCGCTATCATTTCGACAGTCACTGTCTGTAGCACCAGGAGGACGAGGAGGAGGAGGAGGAGGAGGACGAGGTATTGAAGCAGCGTCTGCTGCAGCAACAGCAGCAACAGCAACAACACATAAAGCGGCAGCAAGAAAGCGTCGTGATGCACCCCTCCTCCTGTCCACCTTCCCCCTCCTCCTTGCCCTCCTCCTCCCTACCTTCCTCCCTCCAAGCACCATCAGTGTCCTCGCCTTTCATAATGCTCCGCTCGCCACGCCGGGTTTACCTGCACGGTAAGCCCCTCCCTCTTTTTCTACCCCCCTCTACTCCTGTCTCCAGGCCCCCTTTTCTTCTCTGTTAATTTCTTCCTCCTGCCAACGTTGTGCACATACTCTCTATTCCCTTTCTCCCTCCCTACCCCCTTCCCTCCCTCCCCCCCTCGCTTTCTTTCCAGCCGCCACTGGTATAGCACCCTCTATCTCAACCCGCAGCAGGTTCCTCTACTTCCCTTTCCTCCACTCTCCCATTTCCCTCGTATTCATCTTACAGGCTCTGTAGCTCACTCATGATACTCTTGATGTTGGCATCCAGAAACGGTGTTTATTTTTTAATTTGTCGTCGGTTAATTCCTACTCTTCCTCCCCTCCTCCCCTCTTTCCTCCAGACACCGATCCATCCTCCCCTCCAGAGCCAACACGGTCGCCCCTTCTGTTCCTCGCCCTCGACCTCGCTTGCAACGAGGGCCTGCCCCTCTCCAGTTTAGCCCTGCTTTTCTGAATGTAGGCACGCCGGAGGTAGTTTTGATTTTATTGGTCGGATACTTTGTGCTAGGGCCTCAGGATTTATACAGGGTGGCTAAGGAGACCGGTCAGCTGGTGAATAATGTGCAGACTGCAGGCACCGATGCTTGGAAGGTAGGGGTCGATTAAAATACTATTATGTGTGTATGTATGAATGTATTGACCTTTATCTATATGTGTTAATTTGTTCCATGATATTTACAATTGACAGGTTTTTCAAGAGGCGATGGAAGCGGAGGGAACGATGGCCGCCATGGGCGCAAGCGTCAACGAGATCAACAATGTAAGGAAAAGATGTTTTAAATTAAAATAAATAAATAAATTAAAAGTAAGGAAAATCGTAAAATAGATAATAAATAATTATTTTTGGATTTATACATTTTGACGAGGAAGGACAGAAAAAGATGAAAGCAAAGACGTGTACTAAAAGGTTGGTTGGAGAAGATATCACCCGCAAATAAACAGAACTATAAATAAATTTTATTTATTCATGATAACATTATTAAATTATGAATAAATTTTCAAAAATTGATTTTGTCTATATTAATCTATGAAAATTGATAGTTATTAACAAGCCAAATCCCCCTCACACACTCATGACAGGTACGGCAAAACTTTTTCTCTAAGTTCCTGGATGTGCGGGCCGAGCGCACTCTTGATCAGCTCGAGGAGAAAGGGATGGACGTGGAGGCCCTGACGGAAGGGATGGGGGAGGAAGATGAGTGGGGAAGCAGGCTCAAGGAAGTACGAAGGAGGAAGGAGGAAGAGAGGGAGGAAGAGGAGCAAAGGGCAGCGATGGAAAAAGACGATAAGAGGAGGAGGAGGAAGAGGAGGAGGAGCCGGACAGAAGGAGGGAGGAGGTTGCAGGGGTGGGAGAGCGACGAGGAGGAGGACCGATACCTGATCAGTAGGGAGGGCGGGATGAATGAGAGAATGGGGAGTCGCCGTCGTTCTCCTCCTTCTCCGAGTCGTCGTCGTCGACTTCCTCCTCCGCCTCCTTCCCCCTACGGGGGGCCCCCTTTTCCTTTTCCTTATCCCAGCCCCGCACAATCAAGAGCAAGGGGCTACCCTCCCCCTCCTTATCCTTATCATTACGCTTACCCTCCTACTCCTCCTGCTGCTGCTACTACCAGTACTGATGGCAGTACTGCTGAAAGAGCGGTGAATACTACTGCAACCATAGGCACCCGTTTTCCTCCTTCTTTCTTCCCCCCTCCTCCTCCTCCATTTTACTACGCACCACCGGCACCACCAGCAACAGTAGCACAATCAGGAACAGCAGGAATAGCTGCAAATAAGTCAGCAACTGAGGAGAGCAGCAGCCCCAGCACCACCACCACCAGCGCCCCTCCTCCTCAACGAGGCTGGTATCCTTCCCCTCCTCCCTACATGTATCGCCCTCCTCCCTACTTCACCCCCACTCCCCCTCCTGCGTCTTCCTCTTCCTCCCCTTCCTTTCCTTATTCCTCGTCCTCTTCTCCCTCTTCTTCGTCATGGCCATACCCGGCCCAGCCGCCTTCCCCGTATGCATCTCTCTCGACGAAGGGAGGAGTAGAAAAGGGCGAGGCCAGCGAAGATGCAAAAACAGCTCCTGCCGCAGCGATCTCATCAGTGGCAGCAGGAGCAGGAGTAGGAAAAGCAGCCTACCCCCCCTACATGATGATGCCTCCTTCACCCTATGGCATGTATCCTCCGCCTTTTTCTCCCTACTCCCCATACCCCCCCTACCCTCCTTACCCTTCTCGCCCTTCCTCTTCTTCTCGTCGGCGTTCTTCTTCATCGTCGTCCGGGCGGCGTCCACGCAGAAGCAGCAGGATTAGGAGCAGTAGTGGCTCAGACAGAGATAAAAAGAGTAAGAGTAGCAATATCAACTCTTCCTCCCTCCCTCCCTTGCCCCTGACACCTCAAGAGGAGGCGGAAGCCGCAAGGAGATTTTCAGATCAATTGAATATCGACGCATGGAATGAGAAAATTATGAAAGCTAAGGGAAATGGAGCGAACATGCCTTTAGCGCCATTGGAAGACCAGGGGGGCAAGGAAAGAAGTAAAACGAGTCGATGGAGGGAAGAGACGCGGCGTGGGAGGAGGGGATGAATTAAATAAATCCACGAATTTGAAAAACGCGTTAACAATGGGTAGATACGGAGAGGCAGATGCCCACGCACAACTTAGAGATTTCTTCAACTTTCCTTGCTCACCGTCTTTGAAATGATGTCACTAGAGGGCGAAAACACGAGAAAGAACGTCCAAGGAAGAGAAGCAAGATAGTCTTAAATCGGTAGAGTGGGTTGAGTCTCCTTCTTCTTCGTTTGTCTCTTTTTCCTTTTTCTCCCCCTTTTTCTTTCTTGGTTGAGCTTGTTTGTTTCTGCCTGTCTCTTCATTATTATAATTATTATTATCTCTTCAAACAATTATTACACAGGCACTGATCTGTCATGCTACCCCTTCAAGAGCCTGGCCCTGAATGCAAAGTGTCTTGCCCATCTCCTTATTCATTTTGTCTTCGTGAAAATACAGACACATCCAATTGAACAGCAAAAGTCCACATATCTACATACATTGAAGAGTTCACGACCAAACATTTACACTCTAAGCATACAACTTTGAAATTTGTCATTAGTGCGAACAGAATCTTCTCTGGAGGTTAATCCAAGCTCCAGCCTCCAAGCCTTCCTACGACTCGTTTCACGCCTTTTTATCTTTTTTTTTTTTATTTCCCAGCGAGTTCTGTAACGTTGATCTTGATTAAGCGGGACCAATTACATCTCAAGAGAGAATTTGAGCTAATTCCTCTAGGATGAGCCGTAGAAATAGAGTGACCTGATATTGTTCAAGCGCATAAGAAGTGAGCCCCCTGCCCATTGGGGTGTGATGCTTTGCACGGCCTTGTGTCCACCTGCTTCGGCATGTGCGATATAATATGTAAAAGATCGTAGAGAGTGCGCACTCAAATGATGCAAGCCAAGTCAAGACAAGGTCTCAGACAACTCGAATCACTGTGTTCCTGAGCTTCCGCTCCTTTTCCCCCTCCCACATTGATTTAGTTGAGTTGAGGCTTGAATGAACGTTTTCATATATACGGCATGACGCCCCAGGGGTCGCCTGTCAGATTGGCTCAGTTTACCGTGCCCCGTTGGCCCCGAGCTCTTTGCCAAGCCTCACGCTCTGTCTCATCAGCATGAAGCCTATATCATGGAGAGTTTCGGAAAAAAATAATCAACAACACCTGGTTGCCTGGAGGGTCGTTTTTTGTACAACACAAAGTGATACCATCGCTAAACTTTGCCTTCCCGTTGACGCCCCCTCACCCACCCTAACCCTACGTCTCTGCACACACATCAACACAGCGCAAGCCAACAAAGGGCCTGACGCCGGTTACCACGTGTCGGCGGCTGCTTGTGTTCCGGAGACACTACCGACGCCCACCACCACCACCACCACTAGAATCAGCATCAGCATCACCGTCGTCGTCATCCCCAGCGGCCCCTACTTCTCCTCCTCCTGAATATATAAATACAAACCATGGAAGCCACTGCCACCATCTCCCTTCTTTTGGCGCATCAATCCGGCCTTCTCAACACTGCCGTCGATGCCATCGTCCCAGTAAGCCTCTCCCTCTCCCCCTCCCTTCCCTCCCTACCTCCCTTCTCTCACCCCTCCCTTTCCTCGTTCCTAACTCCATCCTTCCACAGGTGTATACTCTCGCCGTCCTCTGCATCCTCGTAACCGTTCACCGACAACGCCAGGACTACGGTAACTCATCCTCCCTCCCATCATCGTCCTCAGACGAAGCCTATCTCGTAGCATTCGAAAAAGACCTATTACGTGCTGCCAAGGCCAAGGAAGTGCAACATAAACAGCAGCAGCAGCAGCAGCAGCAGCAGCAGCAGCGAGAACAGGAAAAACAGAATCGAAGAGCAGAGGCCAAGAAGGGGGAGGAAGGCGGGACGGAGGAAACGAAGGAGGAAAGAGGGAAGATCGAAGGACCTAACTTCAGTGGGGTATGGAAATCGATTCCAGGCAAGAATTCCAATTACGACGAGTTTCTGACAGTCCAAGGGGTGCCTTATCTCAAGCGGAAGATTGCAAACAGCACAGTGGTCACCCACACGATTCAACAGGATGGGGATATATTGAAATTGGAGGTATGTATGCAGACTCCTTCCTTCCCTTCCTCCCTCCTTCCCTCCTTTCCTGCTTCCCTCCTTTCTGCCTCCTCTCTTTCCAAGCGGAAGAGAGCATGAATAAGTATGATGACAATGATGATGACTATGATTATGAGTTTCTGACGGCGTAAGGGGCACCTCCCATCCCTCCCTCCCTCCCTCCCTCCCTTCCAAGGTGCAACCACTGGACATGAAGACCACGTTCCACATCGGTGGCCCCCCTAGGTATGTATAAAGATCCCTCCCTTCCTCCCTCACCTCCCTCCCTCTCTATTTCCCTCGCTTCATCGTTCATATTCCTTGTTTTTTCTCTATATGTCTCCTTCCTCCATGCTCCTAATCTCTCTCTCTCTCCTTTCCTCCCTTCCTCAGCACCTCCTACATCGGCAAGACTCTTTTCGAAGACACCATGACCTACAACGACGAAGGGGCTTTGGTTTTAGTTAAAAAAAACGAGAAAGATGGGATGGAAATATATGCTATCCGTTCCCTCGAAGAAGGAGGGAAGGTGCTGGTGATGGTAAGTGGGAGGGGAGGAGGAAGAGAGGGAGGGAGGCAAGGATATCGACAAGGACATCGACAAGATTGAGATACCCAGATGAATGCTCATACAATCATAAACGCACAATTCTTACATTATTACAATTATTGCTGTTATAAAACCATTTAAATAGAAACAGTGCGTCAAGAATCTAAAGGACGGGAAGGAGACACATGCGGAACAGACCTTCGAGAAGGCCGAATAAGAGAGGGACATCGCACAGGTAGAAGCTGAAAGCAAGCGTCATTCAATATTGCTACTCCTTTGCATTGTCCCTTGATGGAAGGAGGGGGAGGGATGGAAGGAAGGAGGAATGGGGGGGGTTGTGCAGCAGGTCAAAGGGAATATAATGAAAAGAAATCTGAACAAACTTTATGCATGCGGTACAGACACCAATCTATTGAATTTTGTCTCATGTGAATTTGTCTCTTGGCTGCTGGTTATAAGTATCTGCAAACATACGGGTGACCCTTCAATCCATTTTCAAATCATTTTTTTAAATCCCCACCGTGCTCAACGTCTACGTTCAGACGCGTCCGCCGTTGGTTGAAACTTCGTCGTTCGATCATGCGAATGCGTTGCCCTGCTATTGAAATTTGTCTATACAAGACCGTGTGCCTATGGCTATGCGCCATTTTTATAAATCGGTCGTTGTGCCTCGTCGCACATCGATTGGTCTCTTTTGGTGCTGTGTGGCATCAAGGCTTTGTTTTTTCTCTTCGCATTCGCGTCGAGGAGACACTCAATAGCCTTTCGCACTCACCTCGCTAATCTTGCCCATCCCCGCCCCGCACCCGTACATATACCCAGAAATAGAATACACGCGTGATTTTCCTGAAATAACGCCGTTGTCCATGCGCTGGACGAATTTTCTTCGTGAGGGGGGGCGTCGCGGAGGAGGGCTAGATAGCAGGCAGGAATAGGAGGGGAAACCCGAAGCTAGCGGTACGTGGGTGAGGAGGGACGAAAAAGAATCCGAGGTAATGATATTTAGATGGCTTTATATGCAAGTTTGATGTGATTCTAGTGGGTCTGTTTCTGTATTTATTTATGTCTTTGAATGAAGGGTGTCCAGAGAGGAAGGGATGCAAGTTAGTGGCGGCGCTTGAATGCATCGCTCCGACTCCACCCCCACTTTTCCCTTTTACTCAAGCTCACACGCTTAGGTGAAAAGAATAAATGCATTATCCTAATTACGTAAAATTATCTTCTTCCTCTCCCCACATGCATACTCACACAGTCTGATAATTAAATGGCAAGGCACGAAGAGGTACAGCCAGACGTAGAGGGAGAGACTCAAGGACCGACCGAGACGCCACTGGCAAAACTGGGAATGGAAAAAGGGAGAAAAAATACAATAGAGAAAAAGACGATGACGACTACGACGACGACGACGACGACGACGACAAGGTCAGCTTCAATGCAATTCGCAAGCCCCACCACCTCCCCTCCCTGCTCCTCCTCGCCTCGATTTTTTTCTTCTCCTTTCTCCTTGTCATCCTCTCCTTCCTCCTCCTCCTCCTCCTCCTCCTCCTCCTCCTCCTCCTCCTCCTGCACAACGCCTCGATCAATGATTGCGATGCGTCTCTTGGGAATGGGCAAGAAACCAGCCAAGCTTCCTTTTCCTGCCGCATGGGGAGTAGTGCACGGGGATCCGGAGGAGGACAGCACAGGGAAAAAGGAGGAGGAGAAGGAGGAGCAGGAGGAGGAGGAAGAGGTGGAGCAGCAGCAGCAGCAGCAGCAGCAGCAGCAGCAGCAGCAGCAGCAGCAGCAGCAGCAGCAGCTGTTGTCTCAGGAACAGAATCGAGCAGAGCATCGGAATAGAAAAGATGCCGCAGCTCTGGCCTCATGTTTGTTTCCTTCCACCTCAGTCTCTTCTCCCTCCCTTCTTAAGTCCCCCCCTCCTCACCACATACTTTCTCTCCGTATTATTGGGCACCGAATTAGCCGGTACTCACCTATTGAGGCCCCTCCTGAAGCAGGAGACTCCCTTTTCCCCTCCCTCCCTCCCTCCCTCTCTTTATCCCTTTCTCATCGTTTGAAGGGAGGAGGAAGAAAAAGAGGAGAAGGGAGGGAAGTATGGAAAGAGGGAGGAAGACACGTGGTGTACATTATCAAGGTGGTGACAGTGAGTGGGAGATGGTGGGTGTTAGAAAGAAGATATAAAGACTTCTTGTTGCTGCATTCGCTGTTGATGCTAGGGAGGCAGGGAGGGAGGGAGAAGACAGAGCAGCAGCAGCGACAGGAGAACGAGGGGCAAAAGAACAAGGATTTGGAAAAGCGAGGGAAGAAAGAGAAGCAGGGGTTTTTGACTCTATCCTTTCTTCGACGCAGCTTTCCCACAAATCATCATCATCATCAGCAGCAGCAGCAGCAGCAGCAGCAGCAGCAGCAGCAGCAGCAGCAGCAGCAGCAGCAGCAGCAGCAGCAGCAGCAGCAGCAGCAGCAGCAGCCACAGGAGCAGGAAGAGCAGGAACAGAAGCAGCAACAAGAACTCCCTCCCTCCCTCGCTCCTGTCCTTCTTCCATCCCTCCCTCGCAAGAGACTTGTGGGTAATTTTCTTACTTATACAATCACAAGACGTCAAAAACAATTCGAAACATATCTGCAAGCCTGGGCGAAGGGAGGGGAGGGAGGAGAGGGAGGAAGGGAGGGAGAGAGGGAACTTCTGGAGATGTTTTTGGAAATGGGAAGGTATTTTGACTTGACGCCGACGGCAGGAGGAGGGAGGGAAGGAGGAGGAGAGGGAGGGGGAAATCGACCTTTGTCCAAGTGGATAAAACCTCTCTTCTCCCTCCCCTTCCTTCCTTCCTTCCTCCCTCCCTTTCCCAAATCCTCCCCCCCCTCTTGGCTCTACCCTCCCCTTTACCCACGGCTGCGGCTTCCGACCCTTTCTCCTTCCCTGTCTCCTCCCGTATGCTTGCGAGATTTCGAATTGCTGCGTGTGATTGGTCAAGGATCTTTTGGTCGTGTGTTTTTGGTGAGACATACGAGGCATCACGGAGGCGTCACCTGTCTTTCGTCTTCGACTTCTTTTGCTGTTTGTAGTGTCACTTCTTCTTCTCCTTTTCCTCCCTCTTTGGCTGCTCCTGCTCCCCCACCGACTTCCTATTTATCTTCTTTGTCCATTTCGTCGTCAAGAAGAAAAAAGGAGGAGGAAGACGAGGAAGGGAGGGAGGGTATAGGGCGGGTTTACGCGATGAAAGTGGCCTGGAAAACCAAGCAGCACCGGGAGGAAAGAGGGAGGAAGGGAGGGAAGGCCTTTCCCCCTTCCCTTCCTCCTCCTCCTCCATGCAGCCACGCAATCACTGAGCGGAGACTCCTTACACAGCTCTCCCATCCTTTCATCCTCCCCCTGCACTTCGCCTTTCAAACGCCCGAAAAGCTTTATTTGATAACTGAATACTGCCAAGGGGGAGAACTATATTTCCACCTTCGGAAACACCGAACGTTCTCCCTGGAACTGACCAGGTTCTATGCGAGCGAATTATGCGCCGTCCTTTCGTACTTAAACAAGAAGAAGATCATCTTTCGAGATTTGAAGCCGGAAAATATCTTGATGGACAAACGTGGGCACATCAAGCTTGTGGACTTCGGGCTAGCAAAGGGAGGAATGGAGGGAGACAGCTTAACGAAGACATTCTGCGGGACACCTGAGTACTTGGCACCGGAGATGGTGCTGAATCGACGGTACGTCCCCTCCCTCCCTCCCTCCCTCCCTCCCTCCCTCCCTCCTCCTCGTCTAACGTTTCATTTCCATTGGGAAAAAATATCCGTCGTCCGCAGGACCCGCGCAGGGTACACAGGTGCAGTGGACTGGTGGGGCCTGGGGGTCGTCTGCTTCGAGATGCTGTTCGGCTTCCCGCCTTTTCACGACCGAGATTTCCATAAAATGTGCAGCAATATTTTGAAGAAACCTCTGCGTTTTCCGTGGTTGCCGTCGGTTGGCAAAGTGGAAAGAGGAAGGGAGGAAGGGAGGAGGAAGCTCCCGCCGGAGGCACGGGCGTTTTTGAAGGGGCTGTTGGACAGGAATCCGTCCCGACGGTTGGGATTCATCAACCGTCCCGCGATTGCTCCTGCTGCTGCTGCTGCTGCTGCTGCTCCTGTTTTTCCTGCCCTTCCTTCTCCCCCCAAAACCCATAAAGACAACCACAAAATGGACATCAAAGCTCACCCTTTCTTCCACGGCATAGACTGGGAGATGCTCGAAAGCGGTGAAATCCCTCCACCACAATTGCTACCACAGGAAGACAAGAAAGTGGAAGACGTAAGGTACGATTCCCATTTCATTCAATTTATTATATTGTGTATATTTTGTATCTCATCATGTGAATGAGATTTACGATGAAATTCACAACATTGGACAATATCAGCTCCTGCTTCACTTATTCATATGCTCCCTCCCTCCCTCCCTCCCGGCCCCTCCAGGAACTTCGATCGAGCCTTCACGCGCCTCAAGCCTTGGGATGTACCCACCGAAAAAAAGAGGTCACACGCCCTGGCCTGTCAGGGAAAGAGGAGGGGAGGGAAGGAGGGAGGAGTAGAAAGGACATTGACGCCTGGGAGCTGTCCGTGTATGGTGACGTTACCGGTGCTACCGGTACCGGGTTTTACCTTTTTGGGGAGGGAGGAAAGGATGGAAGGAGAGAGCAAAGGAAGGAAGGAGGAAGGAGCGGAGGAACTACTGCCGGTTGCCGGCGTTTAGACAGATAGAGAGGGTAGAGGGGTCGGTAGAAGCAAGCGTGTAATGCATGTCAATCTAACTATACATAGATGTGAAGTGTGATATTATAGTAAAACTAGGTGATTAAAACTAGGTTTTAAAAAAAATACATGAGTGAAAAAAAGCGCGATCTTCTGCTGACATCTTTCGACCTTCTCGATGGTCAATACTCATTTCTTTCTTTTTCTGTTATCCCTTGTTACTGTATTCCATCTTTTGTACACCTTCCCCAAGCCTATCACCCTCTTCGTCAACCCCTCCTCAAGCAGTGCGCGCGTGGTGCTGCAACTCAGGCGGCTGTACTTTGGAATGTATCGACCACTTGTCCCTCTTCACGTCCATGGTAATCAGTGGCGCCCAATGCAACCGCGCAGGGTCTACGACGGGAGGCTTCACCGGGAACTTCTTTGCCAGCTCCTCCACTAATTCCAACGGCGCAAAAATCAAGTACTGTCCAGAGATATAGCGCAACAAGCCCAAGAACGTAAAGGTCGACACAATGTCCTCCGTCACAAACGACGTCCGCTTCGCAAAATCCATGATCGACAACGCCGGTAATGCTACCTCTCCCCCACCCCTTCCCTCCCTTCTAGCCTCACGAGCTGCCTCGGCATACATCGTCTTCAGCAGCGCCAGCAGTTGCGACGCCCAGTACGAGCGGTAACTGACCAAACCTAGATCCGACAGCGGCTTCTCCGGCGACCCGAGCTTCTCCTCCTTCTTACTCAGTTCGTAGCTAAAATTTATCAGAAACCGACCATAGCCCTTACGCTGATATGAGGGAAAAGTCAAGATACACGCCAAATTAAAGCCGGCGTCTGAATACTTCTCCTTTGAGAAATACCCCACCGGATGAAACCCCCGTCCGTCATACTCACACAACACATAGAACAAAAACGGGTCCACGTCGTAGAACAAGGTTTTGTGATCCAGGAACAGCTTCGCAAAATAGCACAGGTTCTGACAGTAAATCTTCTGCTCCCCCCCATCCACTTCGAACATACTCAGCTTCGAGTCCCTGTAAATCTCATTTCCCGGCGGGTGTCGCTCGCTCGGATTCATCTTCTTCAGCCACCGATGCAGCTCCGACTTATGCTTGAAGAATTTCATGGATGCCTCACAGAAATACAATACATCCAGCGCCGGGCCCTCGGAAAACAGTTCCTTGGGAAAGGGCGAATAGTACCAGGTCTCCATCCTGTATTTCCCCAGCTCCACAAACTTGACATTCTTGACCTTGGTCACCTCTTCATGTTCCTTGAGCTGTTCCTCGTCCAGGCCCTCGTGTTCGTCGTGTTCCATATGCGCTGTCAGCGGCACCTCTTCTTCGTCCATTCCCTTCTGCTTCTGCCGGCGGGTGCGGATACCCGCCTCCTCAGTGGCCTCGCCTAGCTTCTCGGCTTGCTCGGCTAGCTCCTGAGGGAGGGAAACACGCAAGAAGAAAGGTGAGGTTAAATGCAAAGAAGAAGGCATCTCTTTGTGACATGTCAGGATGGGATCACATCCGTAACAAATTGTTGAGGAAGAGGGGGAAAGGGGGGGAGGATGGCAGGAAGGGATGGAGAGAGGGAGGAAGTATCTCCTGCATTTCCTGTCAAATCAAACGAAATTGGAACGAGGAGATGGCATCGATGAGCTCACGCTTACTTAAGCAACTATTCGCGCTCTGCTTCAACCATCGAATTCCGTTCCTTCCCCCCCCCCCTTGGCTCCCTCCCTTCCCTATTTCCTCTCGCTCTCACCTTTTCCCGCTCCAACTGCTCCTTCATCGCCTTGTGCTCCGCCCCCGCCACCGACGGTGGCTTCAAGATCGAGGGAATATTAATCCACTCGTCCATGCGCCTGTTGAAATCGTGGTAATGTACGTAGTAACTCCATTCCCCCGTTTTCTCGTTCTGCGCGCGTTCTATTACATCGCAGAAGCGTTCGCTCGCGTCCGCCGCCCACTTGACCATGATGATGCTCCCCCGTTTGAAGGGGTGATCGTCCTCGTGCTTGCTTGGGTCGTCTTCATCCGCGCCGTTCTTGCCGTCGTTGGACTTGCGCTGTTGTTGCTGTTGTTGCTGCCTTTGAAGTTCGCGTTTTTGCTGCTGCGTCAAGGGCACATCTCCCCCGTTCGAGTTCTGACGCTTGGTCGCAGCGGCATGCTTACGCTTCTTCTCCGCGTGGCCCACCGTCATCGTTTGGCCTTGTCTTTGGTGATGGAGAGTGGGGAGAGGATTGTGGTGCCGTGAGTATGTAGGGGCTGATAGGCGGGAAGAAGGAGACGCAAGATGATGATGGTGCAGAAAATGACGATTTGACAGCCTGTTCGATCTTGCCGGTTTGGACAGCATTAATACTGCACCCTCTCCCCATCCCACAACATAGATTGTTATGGTGCCAAGGAGAAGAAGTTGGAAGTAATTATATTCTACATCAGTGCATCCTCGCTCCCCTTTGCCATCGACGAACGAGCACGGCTTTTCTTGCCACCCTCCTCGCCCCGACCTCCCCACCCCACAAACCAAGCGTAAACATGGCCACCTCCGTCTCTCATGCCCTCGTCCGCGCTGCGCAAATCAATTCACGAGGCGCTGCTACCGTTACTTACCACGGGCTGGGACTGGCCCCAACCATCACCACCTACGCTGAGCTCCGAATGCGCACGACCCGCGTTGCCCAAGCCCTGCACCACCACCTCTCTCAACAAGGCACCCACAAATTGCCTTTGAAGAAAGGAGGGAGGCTGGCCTTCCTATGCCGGAACCACGAACTGTTTCTGACTTACTTGTTTGCAGCCTCTGATATGGGGCTAGTGGCCGTGCCGTTGAACACTCGGTGGGGAAGCATTGAAATTGCTGCGGCGTTGATGGACTGTCAGCCTGCAGTCGTCGTGTGCGATGCGGACTTATGGCCGTTACTGAAGGCAAGCTTAATGATGATGCATGATAGTGCTGCTGATGATGGAGGGGATGAGGCGAGAGGGAAAGAGAGTGGAAGGGTACAGCAGCCGCAGCAGCTGCAGCAGCAGGAAAAGGAGGGTCGACCAGTGCGGACCATTATTCTACTCTATACAACAAGCGACAACGACAAGGATGAGGCCAGCAGCAGCAAATCTGTCTCTTCGCAGGCCCATCTTCTGCCCCCGTTAATCACGCACGAAGCCCTCCTGAGTCCCTTCTCCTCCTTCCCCTCCTCCTCCTTCCCCTCCTCCCTCCCGCCCTCCACCCGTGGCCACCACCACGACGCCCACTGCATAATCTACACGTCCGGAAGCACCGGAGAGCCAAAGGGTGTAGTGCTATCCCACACCGCACAAATGACACAAGCATTGGAAAAAATCTCCCTAGGACGCTACTCCCCCAGCAAGGACCCCTTCCCTCCTTCCTCTCCTCCCTCCCTCCCTCCCTCCCTTCCCATCCACTTCCCTCCCTATCTGACGCGAGGGGTAGGTGAGAATGTTGAGAAAGAAAAGAAGGCGAAAGAGAAAGAGATAAGTGAGGATAGGGGTACGGTTTATCTGAGCTTGCCTCCTTTGTTCCATGTGGCAGGTCTGAATACCTCGATTGCCGTCACGTTGGCGGGGGGGACGCATGTCTTCTTATCGTCTCCTCCTCCTTCTCCTCGATCTCCTCCTCCTCCTCCTCCTCCTTCTCCTCCTCAGCACCAGCACCAGCACCAGCACCAACACCAACACAGGTCGCAGGGACAAAAAAGTCACGCAGCGGTTGACGACAGCAGCAGCAACAACAACGTAAGCAGCAACACCACCACGATCAACAATTGCGACTGCGGCAGGAGCAGCAGCAGCAGCAGCAGCAGCAGTAGTTTAATCCCCGGCCTCGGATCTACACTGTTGGCCCTTGAAGCAATCAAAGAGCTGCGCGTCAACACCTTAGTTGTGGTCCCCACCACGCTCGCCAGCCTTGTCGCCGCCCAACCAGCAGCAGCACCAGCAGCAGCACCAGCACCAGCAGCCGCAATACGACAAACACCTTTTCAACTCGGCAACAACTCCAACAGCATTCTGCCCTCTCTCAGATTCGTCCTCGTCGGCGGCCAAGCCCTCCTTCCCTCCCTCCATCTCGCCGCCTCCGCCCTCATGCCCCGCGCCTGCTTCGTCCAATCTTACGCTTGCTCCGAGGCCTGCTCAAGCATCACGTTCCTGTCCCTCCCTCCTCCCCACCCTTCCTCCCTCCCTCTGTCATACCCGCCTTCAGGCTGTGTGGGACAGGCGGCCCATCCCGTGGAAGTCGCAATTTTGGAGGCTTTTGCCGAGGATAAGGAGGAGAAGCTCCCCAACGCTCTCCCCTTGCCTACGAAATTGCCTTCTCTGCATCCTCCTCCTCGTCGCCCTCGGTCACGCTCTTTGCTGACAGGGCCGGGGAGAGTGGGTGAAATCGTCACGCGTGGCCCCCACCTGATGACGGGCTATTGGCAGCGGCCTGAAGCCACGGCAGCGGTGTTGATCTATCCTTCCCCCCCCCTTCCCACCTCCCTCCCTCCTCCTGCCTCTGATGCGGCTCGTGTGAGAGATGAGGAAGGATTGGAGGGAGGGAAGGAGGGTGGACCAGACAATCAAGGGCAGATGCCACTCGAAAGAGGAGGTCGAGGAATAGGAAGGGACGGAGGAGGACCCTGGCTGCGTACTGGTGACTTGGGCATGATGGATAAAGAGGGAAATTTGCATCTAGTAGGACGCTTGGCGGACGTCATCCGCTCGGGCGGAGAGAAGATCATGGCCGCGGAAGTCGAAAGAGTCTTGTTAGAGCATCCTTCGGTGGCAGGAGTGGCGGTCGTAGGGCTACCGGATCGGATATATGGAGAGAGGGTAGTAGCGGTGGTGGTGTCCAGGAGTAGGGAGGGAGGGAGGGAAGAAGAGTTGCAGGCTCATTGCCGGAAATTTTTGGCGGGGTACAAGGTGCCGAAAGAGGTGGTGTTCAGAGATGTATTGCCTGTGACGGGGAGTGGGAAGGTGAGAAAGGCAGTTCTAGCCAAGGAGTTGTCGGTCAAAGCACAAGAGGAGGAGAGGAAGGAGAACCGTCGATCGTTTCTGTAGAGGGGGGTGATTGATATGCGAGACGAGAAACAAAGAAAGAATAGGAGCGTCATTGGCATGCAATAAAAGTTAAATAAAATCGTGTAATGAAGGGATATAAACTTCGCTAGATGGCAAAAGGGTCCAGCTTCTGCCCCGCCTTACCCCCCTTACTTGATTCTTACAGTCTCGCACAGCCACAAGCTTTACTTACAGCTGCCGCTGCTGCTCCTCCTGCTACTTCTATCGTCTGATTTCTACCACATCATGTGGCTGCGAGTGCAAAATAAGCCTTGATTGTGAGAACTTCGTTCGTGCAGGGATATGGTTGAAGGCAATGAAGTATCGTGGAAGGCGAAAAGAGAAACATGGCAATGACGACCGCAATACCAAATCGAATAGTTTGCAATACTAACACAATGGTGCTCATGCCTCTACCATTGTCTCGCATGTGAAAAAAATTGCACCGTCACTTCATGTATTGTAATATCCTCCAATCAAGATGTCCAACTATCAAAGCAAAAAGACTTTATGCTTCCTTGCTTCGCCAACTTCTCCGAAAAAATCAAAAACCACCGAACGCCGCCAAAGCCCTTACCAACCACCCCCAACAAACTCAATAAACCTCAATAGCATGACCATTGGCCGGTCTCATGGCCGCAGCGGCGGTGCTCCACGTGCATCAGAGCAGGAGGAGGAGGAGGATCAAGACCCCTTTGCAGCACCGACCAGAGGCTCGGCCTCGACCTCACTGATCATGCCAAGCACCAGGAGCAAAAACCCTGTACGACACCGCACCTCTTCATCCGAACCCGACGCCGTCGCCGCTGCTTACAAAAAGGAGAAAGCCGCGATGCAAGCCCGCCTGCAAAAGCGAGTGACCGCAGCAGTGTCCGCAGCAGCGGCAGCTGCAGCTGCCGTCCAAGCGACCAGCAGCAGCCGAGGGGTGAGCACCGGTAGCAGCAACAGCACCACCGCGAGAAGGAGGGCAAGTGGTGGACGGAGCGTGGAAGGGGGGACAATTGACCTGGATTTAAGTCTGCTGTCTTCACCAACAACATTTTCTTCTTCCCCTCCATCATATCCCCCATCTCCATCTTCTATTTCTTCTTACTCTTCTCTCCAAGCACCTGCTATGGCGGCGGCAGGGGCAACGGCGAGCTGCAGGAGCAGCAGTGGAATTAGAAGAGGAGGAGGAAATGGAAGAGAGACAGAAGAGCGCCGGACGGCGGCTGTACGTAATTATGGACACGGTTTCGACAATCAGGAAGGACGGCTTGAGGACACTAACGAAGAAATGAGGGAGGGCGGGGAGGAGGGGAGAGACGACGAAGAAGTAGTAGAAGACGAACGCAGCCCTCACCAGGGAGAGTCGTTGTCTTCCGTTTCTTCTCTGTGGTGGCCGTTACCGGTACCGGACGCGGGCGCTCATGACATGGAGCGAAGAGAGCAGTCATTGGGGGTCCTCGGCGCGGTCTTATCGGACATTCACCGCAGGCATGATTTGTACCGTTGCGCTGCTGCTGCTGCTACTGCTACTGCTGCTTCTACTCCGACGACCAGCGCTGCTGCTGCCCCTGCAGGTACTGCTTCTTCTTCTGCCGATACAACTGCTGCTGCTGACGTTGCAGTGGAGGGAGGCAGTGAAGGGAGGACATGGGTTTTACAAGCAGCCATACGCGAGAACGAAGAAAACATCGAAAAATTGGAGGAGGCGCTGAGGAAGAAGAGGTTAGCGGCGGAGGTGACAGCGATGATGGTAACCGAGCTAGAGACGGCCTTACAGGTACGATAGGACTTTGACTCCCTCCCCACCCCCCCCTCCTCCCCTCCCTCCGTCTTTTCCCCGTTCGTGCAGGCTGGACGGAGACGCTCGGCACGTGATGGTATTATGATGTTACTACCGTTGCTCCCGAAAGTAATTGGATGCCGAAGCTATTACAGCCGTTCCTGCTGAAAGGAGAAGGCGGAAACGGAGAGCCCCAAATCTGTACTCACCCTCCCCCCCTCCCCCCCTCCCTCCTTCCCTCCCTCCTTCCCAGAACCAGGAGGCCGCGACCGAGAGTAACGGCAGTGGCACCGCCGAGCTATGGCAGTCCCTTCATGTCGAGGAGGAGGAAGGGCTGGTGTTGCGCGAGAGGATAAAGAGTCTCGAAGATCAGGTGAGGGTAATGAAGCAGGCGCTGGAGGAGGAGAGGGAGCGAGGGAGCCGGGGGTGGGAGGAGGCCGAGCAGCAGCAGCGGAGAGTTGGTGAGATGGAAGAACAGCTAGACATGAAGATGCAGGCACAGGGGGAGGCAAGAGAGCGAGAGAGAGAGGGATGGAAAGAGGAGATGGCGCAGCTGCAGGAGCGAATGGAAGGGTGGAGGCTGCAGGTGGTGGAGGAACAGGAGAAGAGGAGGAGGGAGGTGGAGGAGGAGAGAGAGAGAGGGAGGGCAGCTCTGGCGGAGGCAGCGGAACAGCACCAGCAGCAGCTGGAGGCAGAGAGAGAGGAAGGGAGGGAGGAGCTTCGTCAGAAGGTGGCCGATATAAGGGCTGCATTGTTGGTAGCGGAGGAAGGGAAGGAGGAAGGGGAGGCAGCGCTGTTGGCACTGAGGAGGGAGGTGGAGGAAAAGAGGGAGGAATCGGAGTGGCTGAAGCGAGCGCTGGCGGAGAAGGAGGAAGAGGTGGAGGGAGGGAGGGAAGAGCAGGCACGGCTGAAGGGGGCAATGCTGCTGATGCAGGGGGAGGTGGAGGAAGGGAGGGAGGAAGGGGAGAGGCTGCGGCGGGAGCTGTCGTCGCTTCAACTTAAATTGGAGGAGGCGAAAAGGGAGGGAGAGGAGGCTTATCACACAGCCGCAGCAGCAGCAGCAGCTGTGGAGGTAACAGAAGAAAAAGTGCGTGTGCTAGAGGAGGAAGTGAGGGAGGGCAAGCAGGCGCTCGCTGCAGCAGGAGCAGCAGCAGGAGAAGCGGCAGCAGCGGCAGCAGCAGAGGGAGAAGAGAAGATCGGATCTCTGGCGAAGGTTCTGGAAGAGACTAGGCAGGAGGTAGTGCGATTGGAGAAGCAGGTGGAGGAAGGGAGGGAGGAAGGGAGGGAGGAAGGGAGGGAGGAAGGGAGGGAGGAAGGGAGGGAGGAAGTGACACGGCTCATGAAGGAAGTGGAAGAAGCGAGAGAGGAAGGGAGGGAGGAAGGGAGGGAGGAAGGGAGGGAGAAAGCGAGGGAGGAAGTGGAACGCCTGTTGAAGAGGATGGAGGAAATAAAGGAGGAAGGAAGGGACGAAGGGAGGAAGGAAGGGAGGGAGGAGGAAGCAGCCAAGTGGGAGGAGAAGATCCAAGAAGCTCAAGCTGCAGGTGAGGTTGCAAGGGAGGAAGGGAGGGAGGAAGGGAGGGAGGAAGGGCGGGAGGAAGTGGAACGCCTGATGAAGAGGATGGAGGGAATAAAGGAGGATGGAAGGGAAGAAGGGAGGGAGGAGGAGCGCGCAATAGCCGTGGCAGCCGCAGAAGCAACGGCAAAAGCCCTGGCGGAACGGGAGGAGGAAGGGAGGGAGGAAGGGAGGGAGGAAGGGAGGCAGGAAGTGCGAGTGGTCGCAACAGCCGCAGCAGAAGCAGCGGCGCAAGCGTGGACTGAGAGGGAGGAGGAATGGCAAAGGGAAGTGCAGCGCGTACAGGAGGAGAAGAAGAGATGGGAGGAGAAGGTTCAGAGGGCGAGGGAGGAAGGGAGGGAGGAAGGGAGGGAGGAAGGGAAGGAGGAGACAGTGGTGCTAAGGAGGGAAATCGAGCAGTTGAGGGAGGTGGTGGTGGAGGGAAGGAGGAGGGAGAGGGAAAGTCTCCATACGTCTCAGCAGGAGAAGACGGCGGCGGCTCTGCAGGAACAGGTGAAAGAGATGGAAGGGAAGATGGAGAGGCTGAGGGAGGAAGGGAGGGAGGAGGTGGCGCTATTGAAGATGGAAGTGGAGGGGCTGAGGGAGGAAGGGGGTCAGGACCGGGAGAAGGTAGCGAGGTTAATCAGAGTGGTGGAAGAGAAGGAGGAGGAGGCGGAGGGTCTTCGACAAGCAGCAGCAGCAGCAGCAGCAGCAGCAGCAGCAGCAGCAGGAGGAGGCGGAGACGGAGGAGGCGGAGGAGGACAAATTGGCATGGAGGAGAGCGAGCAGCAGGAGCAGCAGGACCAGCAGGAGCAGGAGCAGCAGGAGCATGAGCAGCTAAACGAACGAGCAGCAGCAGCAGCTGTGGAAGCAATGGAAGAGAAAGTGCGTGCGCTGGAGGAGGAAGTGAGGAGTGGCAAGCAGGCGCTCGCTGCAGCAGAAGCAGCAGCAGCGGCAGCGACAACAATAACAGCCACAGCAGCAGCAGCAGGAGGAGGAGGAGGAGGAGAGGACGAGGGGGAGGGGGAGAGGAGGACGGTGGTAACAACTCCCTTTCCTTCCTTCCTTAGCAGACACAACAACAGCTGCTGCTGCAGCTGCAATGACGGAGGCGAGGAAGGGAAGGAGGACAAGGGTGGAGGGCAAGAAGGGAAGCAAGCCCTACTCCCTCGTGACGAGTCCACGTTGGCCGGCGTCTTCCTCTCCCTCTTCCTCACGCACCAACAGCTCCACAGGGAACTGTCCGACCTCCTCTCTTCCTCCTCCTCTTCTACTTCTTTGTCTTCCTCTGTAGTCACGTCGGCGCCTCAGAGGCAGCAGGAGCAGGAGCAGGAGCAGGAGGAACGGCAGGAGGGGGAGGAGGAGGAGGAGGAGGAGGGAGAGGAGACAAGGAGAGAAGCTGTGGATTCGCTTCGTCTGCGCTTGGAATTGTTGGATGCGAAGAAGAGAAGATTTGCCAAACGCCTCCAGATGGCTGAAGAAAGATTCAGGTGCGGAAAGAAGAAGGGAGGGAGGGAGGGAGGGAGGGAGGGAGGGAGGGATGGTAGGAGGGAGGGCTTAGCAAGCGCCTGGTTTGTTGGTCATGCGTCGTTATGCGTCCTCACCTCACCCATTCTACCTAACCTCCGCTCTCTGCTCCTCAGGTCCATGACCGAGCGCAACCACGGCCTGCAGACGGACATCACGTCCCAAAGAGGCCGCATCCTCCAGCTGCAAACCGAGAAAGAGGAGCTCGAGGAGAAGAAGCAGCAGCTTGTAGTACTCTTCTCTGTGGCGGTGGTCCTGGGATTAACGGCTCCCGTTACTCGAGCGGTTGTGTGGGTCTTGGCTGAAGCCCCCGTCTGGCAAGGCTACCCTCAAGCCAACTGTATGTAAGCACCCCTTCCTCCCTTCCCCCCTCCCTCCCTCCCTCCCTCCCTCTCTCTCCCTCCTTTCTGTCCATTCTCGCCTCTTGGTTATGGCAAAACTACCCTGCGACACTCATCCCAAAGAAGAGGGAGGGAGAGCGGGATAGAGAGGGAAGAAACAGAGGGAAGGGCAAGTATCGAGTAAAAGTTGTAAATTATTTGACGAGATGTGTGGTGGTGAAGAGGGAGGGATGGGGGGAAGGGGAGGGAAAAAAAGACAATTCTAAAGTAATGCAACAAACATGAAAATCAAGTGAAAGAGGAGACCTCAAAATTCGATGGAAAAGGGGACGGAGAAAGAGTACGGACCGTGAAGGTGAGCGAGGAAGACAGTGCGATGGTGAGAGGAATGGCGGTAGTTCACATGCTGACACCTTCGACAAAACCAAACCAACAAGCCAAGGCACCAGAAGCCATATTTACGGTCTGTCAGTTCTCTCTGTGCATTTTTAATTTCCCAGGGAAAGGGGACGGACAGACCTTGTTATATTTATCGCCCAACTCCCGCGTCTTTCTTTCCCTTCTTAGTCATGTGGAAGCTTATTTTGCAACGACCCTGTCGCCCGACGTAATATATTAGATCGCTTGCTCATTGTCTCCCTTATCTCAAAAATTCTCGCTGCTCGATAGTGGAATGTAGACTTATTGACAGGCTGCGCTCTTTCCCGTCCTCTCCACACCCTCCTATTCCTCCTCTTTCAATCCCATCCATCGACCAAATCCCCTCCTTCCCCCCCTCCCTCCCTCCCCTCCTCTCTTTCATGCATTCCCTCCCAGCTTGGCCGTACGCACGTCGTTCAATTGAGCCAGGCCCTTCAGCTGCTCTACTGCGGCTGCGGGCACCTCCCCATCCACGCTCATCAGGCACAGAGCCAAGTCAGCATCTTGCCGTCCCAAGGTCAGATTTGCGATGTTGACCTGGGGGAAAGGAGGAAGGCAGGGAGGGAGGGAGGGAGGGAGGGAAGGAGGGAATGAGATAAAAGACGCTCTATCATAGACACCATTGCTCTTTCCCAGGTAAACATGCGCGACACGCCTCCTCCGTCCCTCCGTTCCTACGTCCCTTCCCCTTCCTGTCCCCACGCTTAAATCGACCCACCTTGTGCTCCTCCAGCACCTCCAGCACGCCCGAAACAGCCCCGGGCTCGTCCTGTGAAGCAAGAGAGGGAGGGAGGCAGGGAGGGAATAGATTCAGGAGGCATATCGATTTCTCCTTCACACAATGGAAATGGAATACATCCGATACCTTCTTCAAGCACAGAGAAAACAGCCCAAGAGAGGCTTTTATGTTAGTGTAATCTTAACACACAAAACAAGGAGGGTGGGAGGGAGGGAGGGAGAGAAAAACCGACGGAAGGCTTGAGTAGGCATCTCTCCGATGAGTTGTGCTCTAACCCAGCATAACTTTTAAACTTTAGCACCTGGCTATCATGCCCACATGCCCATACCGCCATACAGATTCAGTGTCCACGTAGTCCTCTTCACGTGCTCCCCAAGCACACTATACAGGCTCATTCATCCCCACACACGCATGCTGGAAAGAGAGAGGAAGGGAGGGGGGGAGTGAGAGGACATACCCTATTCCTGAACTTGAGTACGGAGCCATCGTGCAAGTTCAACGCCGGGAAATTCTTGTAGTTGTCCAAGCTCACAAGGCAGGGTTCATTTCCAAAGACAGATCCAGTCACAGAGGTTACCCCTCCCCCCTCCACGTGCGCCTCCACCGTGATAAGGTTACGGTACGGGCTCGCAATGCTGGCCAAGGCCGGCGTCTCCTTCAGTGCCTCCCCCACCACCCCCGCCTCTTCCGCCAAAAAGGGCGCGTTTACAATACCCGGCAGTACGCCCTGGGTGTCCTTGGTGGAGAGGAGGCCGACGAGGGCCTGGGCCTTGAGGAGGGCCCGGGCGTCGGCACTCGTGATGCTTATGTCCGTCTGGCCCCAGGTGGAGATGGTGAGTTTCGTGATCTTCCCGAGGGCAAACTGAGATGCGACTCGACCGAGTTGTTGCGCCAGGTCCGCGAATGGTCGGATGGCCTGGTTCTGAGCGATGGACATGTAGCCCACATTGCACACGCCCACGAAATCCTGGAGGGGGGAAGGAAAGGAGGGAGGGAGGGTTATGTCGTGGTTATAATGCTTGGTTGACAGGGGAAATGATTCTGATACCGAGGGAGGGAGGAAGGGAGGAAAGAAGGGAGGGAGGGAGGGAGGGAGGGAGGGGAGGAGGGAAACACCCGTTCCCGACGAACATACTTTGCTCTCGAGAGTATCGCACATCTGGATGGCGATGTCCTTGGCCACGTTGACCTGCGCTTCCTCCGTGCTGGCGCCCAGGTGGGGGGTACAGCTGACGTTGGGGTGCGCGAGCAATTTCTTGGTGCTCTCTCCGGGCGGTTCCTGTGCCCGGGGAGGGAGGGAGGGAGGGAGGGGTGGAAGTTATGAGCACGCGGTCAAAGGGAACCGAAACCGCCTCTTGCTTGCTCTCCCTCCCCCTCCCGCTTTCCCCCTCCCCCCTTCCTTACCTTCTCATACACATCCAGAGCCGCGCCGCCCACGTGCCCTGCCTCCAAGGAGGCCAACAAGTCCATCTCATTCACGATCCCCCCCCGCGCACAGTTGACAATGTGCACCCCTTTCTTCATCTGCGCCAAGCTCTCCGCGTTGACCAGGTTCTTGGTGTCGGGCGTTAGGGGTGTGTGGAGGGTGATGAAGTCAGCCTGCGGCCAGATCTTGTCCAGGTCGCATTTCTTGATGCCCAGCTCCTGTGGATAAATATATATACATATATATATATATAAAAATAAATAAATAAATAAATAAATAAATAAATAAATAAATAATAGATCAATCCATAAATAAAAATAATAATGAATAATTACATAATTAAATAAAGAAATAAGGAAGAGGACATACATTGCATGACTTTATGTCCATTAAAAATATACCAATCAACTGAGATTATCCTCAATCTCTCTCCCTTCCTCTCTTGCTCCCTCCCTCCCTCCCTCCCTGCCACCTTGAAGGACGCCGCGGGTAGTACGGGATCAAAGCCCACCACGGTCATGTCGAAGGCCTGCCAGGGAGGGAGGGAGGGAGGCGTGAGATACGTATTGGCGGATGTTACAGAAAAAGAAAGGCAGAGGGGTGGGATGACTGGAGGGAGGGATGGAGGAAAGGGGGGGCGGGAGGAAGAATGAATTATTCCCTAGTCCCATTTTGAAACACCCAAAGAAATGACTTTAAATGAAAAACCAAAATGTTAAATCTAATTCAAATTACTGAATAAATACGCTAAATATCTACATTCAAGTATATGCAACTCACCTGACCCCACCTGGCGACCTGCTGCCCTATGCGACCACACCCGACGACGGCCAGCGTCTTCCCCGCCAGTTCCGTGCCCATGAACTTGCTCCTCTCCCACTTCCCCTCCTTCATCGACATGTCCGCGCGCGCCAACGACCGTGCAGAAACGGCCAGAAGAGAGAAGGCAAGCTGGGCCGTTGAGACGGTGTTGCCGCCTAACATGAGGGAGGGGACGAAGAAAGAAGGGAATGAGGAAAGGCACCCCTGAGGGGAGGAGGGAGGGGGGCAGGGAGAGAGGGAAGATTGACTTACCGGGAGTATTCATCACCATTACACCCTTTTTAGTGGCGGCAGGGAGGTCGATATTGTCTACACCAACTCCGGCCCGGCCGATGACGACAAGCTTGTCAGCAGCGGCGATCACATCGCCCGTCACCTGAGGAAGAGGAAGGAAGGGAGGGAGGATGAGTGTTGTTCATCCAGGCCTCATATGACTAAAAGGGCATAGAAAGAACGATGGACGGACAAAAGAAGAGGAAATGGAGGGAGGGAGGGACGGGAGGGAAGGAAGGAGGGAAGGAGAGAAGGACATACCTTGGTAGCAGAGCGGACGACGAGGCCGTGATATTGAGGGATTATGTTCAACAATTCTTCCTTCGACAAGCCCACTTTGTAATCAACTTCATGTCCACGCTCCTTAAAGATTTGGATGCACACCTGGGAAGAATGATGGGAGGACGGGAAGGAGGGAGAGGTGATGTGTAAGATGCTCGTCTTCCGAGGAACAAACTACTGCTGCTACCAACCATATTATTAAAGTCAGCTGGACCAAAAAGTGTGATCCACTTCATGTTCTAAAAGACATGATTACATATCTCCTATCCTCTTCTTATTTGCCGTGCTGGAACAGCAACATGCAGCGTTGAGCCTGCAATGCACGCATGTCCGTATGTCCCTTCCCTTGCTTCCACACACTCACATGCATCATCAACTTGCTTTCGCCTGCACGACGCCCCCCACATGGCGTCCAGACAAGGTAACCCTTCATCCCTCTCTCCTTCCTTTCCCCCCATCTCTTCTTACCGGGTCAATGCTATCCGCACACAAAATCTTGGCCAAGGTAGGCCGAGATGCGTGTAGGTGGGCCCTCTGGGTTTGCTGCAGGTAATGCCCGCCGACGCTGCTGCCGCGCTGCAGGGCCCGACGCATCATCATGCTTGTTTGAGCTGATAGGGGAATGTTTCCGTATGCAGGTTGACAAGAGATTAAAAGGGTATGAAAACGAGGAGTGAAAGCAGCTAGGGACCGAAAAAAAGTGAAGAGGATGGTCACATGGGCAAGCAAGGGTGCGCCAGCGTTAGGCGGATGGAGGAGAAGATGAGCGTCGACGGGCGACAGATGAACGAGTACTTCAACAAATCCGAGTGGCGTTGGGGCGTTGTTCCACGACCCTCTCTTTGGTGCTTGGATTTGTGTGTTGGATGTGTGTTGGCTGTATATATGGCTAAATGCAGATACATTGGTATTGCAAGGAGACAGTGTATGCCACTAGCTCAAAGAGAGCATGAGACATGCCGTGTCCCTTTCTCCTCCCAGCCGACCTCCCCCCCCACTCTTCTTATCACTATCGTGTTGTGCTATTTCGCTTCCCGATTGTGTTTTGGAGCAAAACAGTATAATAGGTGCGCCATTTCAAAGGAGACAAAGACAACAAGAACTGTAGTCTGAGGCATCTTACGCCTGGGTGCTGACCAGGTTGATCGCACCATCGGCCACAACGTTGTAGTGAGGGGTCTTGCATTGCTTCCTTTCTTCAATTTTAATTCTAAATTTCCGATTAATTTCCCGTTAGCGGGTCTCTGCAAACTAGTACGTCAGTCAATAAGATACAAGCCGAAGAATCTTCTCGCCAAGTGCCTCACATACAAAATAAGGGAAGGGACGCACCACACTCAGCCCCTCCCACAGTTCCCCGCTGAGCCATCCTGCCGCTCCTGCGCTCAATATCAACCCCCACCACCAGCAATATAGCTATCAACGCTGCTCCTGCAGCTCTTTTCATCAATGATTTCCTCCAAAAAACTCTTGCAAGCTGCCTTCCCTCAACCCGTTACTTGTGAAACGATTGGGATCAGGAAAGATGACCAAGGCGATGACAATGACCAGGACCTGAAGGAGAGAAGGAGGGAAGGAGGAGGGGAGGAGAAGGGGGTCAGATATGCGTCCCATGCGCAGACAAAGAAAGAAAGAGCTTAAGAACGAGGAGAAGACGAGAACCCATTCAGTGAACCCTGCCCTCCCTCTTTCCCTCCCTCCCTCTTTTATCTGACACCTCATTATGACCACCTGGTGTGTATCTCTTCTCATATCTACAGCTACCTCGTCCTCTTCCTCCCTCATCTTCAAATATAGCATCAGGATCAACTGCGAGGAGCCAGGCAGATCCTACAGGGACAAGCCTATGCACCTTCCCTCCCTCCCTCCCTCCATCCCTTCCTCCCGCCCTACCTGAAACCCCACAATAATCGCATACGGGACCACGCCTCCCACATTCACGTCGTCCCCTTCCTCCTTCGCCTCGAGGCAGAGGACAAGGATGGAGAGGGAAGACCCTGTCACATCAAGGAGGGGGAGACCGAGGGAGAGTCCCTGGCTGCTGCGTGTCTTGCACATGAGGACCAGTTGAGGTAGGAACCCCACGGCGAGCAGGAGGGAGGCGATCCCGCTCCCGACAACCTTGATGAAAACAGCGCCGCTTGTGCTGGATCGGACGGCATTGAAGAGGGAGAGCAAGGCGATGACGCTGCCAACAGTGAGGAGGAGCAGGGCGAGGCCCTGGAGGAGGAGGTGGAGGAAGGGGGTGGGGGATGATGTTG